>Ga0272441_10003242_pt1 | contig 31273 bp, 29 predicted proteins | sample SSMProp6N_FD_193582 | JGI IMG/M metagenome (GOLD analysis project Ga0272441, IMG submission 193582) | Marine sediment archaeal communities from Little Sippewissett salt marsh, Falmouth, MA, United States - SSM-Prop-6N | ecosystem: Environmental > Aquatic > Marine > Wetlands > Sediment ... | reverse complement strand
CCGGCAATGCACCCCATCGGGCAGCACATCCGAGCCGTTGAAAGGTCCGCAACCTCTTCGAACCGGCCGGCCGCCGTATTCACGCGGTACAGACCGGCGCGTACGGGGACTGTGGTATGGTCGTCAGAGGGATACGCGACGATGTAGAGCGACCCGTTTGGCGTGAAGGCGAGGCTGTCCAGGCTCTTGCCCGCAGCCTGTGTCGAAAGCGTGCGGCGCCTTCCGTGCTCGTCGACCCACCAGAGATAGCCGGGGGAGATTCCCCAGGGATTCTCGGTCAAAGGATCGATCACCAGTTCCCAGGCGGGCTCGCCGAATTCGGCCAGAACGTCGACATGGCCCGCCGCGGAGATCTCGTACACACGGGTTGCGGACCCACCGGGAACGCGGCCCATCGCGAGAGCATAGGCCGTTCCGTCGGAGGCGATCGCCAGACCTTCCACATCCGCCAGCAGTCCCCCAGCGAACAGGCATGGTCTCCCGTTCCCGTCAATGCGCACGATCCGACCCTCGCCCGTCACGCTTGGATGACTTACGCCGATGTAGACCCTCTCCTCCGAGTCCGTCGCCAGCGCACGCGTATTCCCCACGCCCAACCAGAGAACATCCAGCTGCCGTGTTGACAGATCGAACCGCACCACGTGATTGAACGTGATATCGACGCAGACGATGCGGCCCTGCGGATCGAAGACGAAGTCGCAAGGATGAAGACTCGTGTAGCTCTCCTTGACCCAGGGGATCCTTGTGCGTTGGCCCGTCGTTGTCGAAATCTCCCAGAGGCCGTCGATCAAGTCCATGAAGTACAGCCGTCCGTCGGCAGAACAAGCGATGTAGTTCCACTCGCGCAAGACGTCGCGGACGAGCACCGACTTCGTTCCATTCGGTGCGACCCGATAGATGACTCCGTTTCCCTTGTCGTAGACGTACACCTCTTCGTTGAGCGGATTGACAGCGAGATCGATGGCATCGGAGAAGCCAGTGGCAAAGCGTGTGACCTCCCCGCTTGGCGACACACGCTGTACGCTTGACCCGCTGCCCTCCGTTCCGTAGATCGCACCCGAAGGGCCAACGTCCAGTTGATACCCGTAGAATCCGTGAGCGTACTCCGTTGCATGTCCAACGGGATCGATCTTCCAGAGGATTCCGTTCGCCCCCGTCACGAAGAGATTCCCGGCCGCGTCGAAGACGATGCCGGAGTTGTCGTCACAGGGAGCCGGATAGTAGTCGCCCAGCACTCCTTGCTCGCTGAGCTCGAACAGCCTGTCCCCCGCCCCCCAGTCGGTCATCACGATCGTTCCGTCCGGCCCGACGGCCACATGGCTCGGCGCCTGGAGCGGAGGATCGTAGATGTTCTCTGCCAGATAGCCATCGCGCAGGCGGAACTCTCGTGCCAGTTCGTACTTCGGATCCTCGCTGAGAAGCCTCCCGGGATCGATTTCTGCGAGCACGGGGATTCCACCGGGGAAGAAGAGGGTGTCCGTCGGCTGCCACAACTCCTCACAGCACTCTCCGTGCATAGCGACGACCTCCACAAAGCGGACTTCGCTGGGGTCATCGATGTTCAGATCACGCAGGTCGATTCGAACCTCGAGAGAGGAGTCGTAGGCGAAAAGCGAGTATTGCGTCGGGCCGATCTCCCGGAATCCATCGGTCACGTCCGCGCGATAGCCCTCGGGCGAACCCGGAGGCCAGGAAATCAGGTAATCGATGGATCCGACGCCGACGAAGAGATCGAACTGCGCATACGGCTTGCTCGCATCCTCGAGCTCAACGACGAAGTAGAGCGCATTCTGGTTGAGGAACGCGCGACCTTCGATGAAACCAAGGTAGCCAGGTTCCTCGTCGTAGGCGCTGTCCGGAATGATGGCGACATCATCCGACCAGTCGGAGATGTCGCCGTCGATGACGATGTCCGTCGTGTTCGCGTTCTGCGCGCACAGTGGTAGCACGGCTCCTGAGACGGCAACGAGGAAAACGCCAAGCACTGCAACAGTGTTTGCTGAACGGAACGCACGGTACATGCTATGCACACCCCCCAGGTACGAACACATTACTCTAGCATAGAGACATGAGGACATCAATCCAGGGGCACGACACTGCAAGAGTAATCAGGATCCGGAGACCCAGGGAATTCATGGATCAGGCGACAGAATACGGGTCTCTAGGCGGTGCGAGTTAGACGCTGTGATGTTATGGAAGCGCGCCTCCTTTGCCGGCAGTGGAGTACGCTGCCGGTGAAGAAGCGGCCGTTGCCGCAAGGAGGATCACGATGCAGTGTATCGCGTTCGATTCCCGCAAGCCCTACACGTGGGCGCCGGTGCAGGACGAGGCGGGCAAGGTATTGCGAGAGCAGCGGATCAATCACGCATGGGGAGCGCTTCAGGGATTCCCGGAGGAGTTTGAGCCGGGATCCCCGGTTGCGGTGGAGGCGATCGGCAACTGGTACTGGATCACTGACGAGATCGAGGCAGCATGAATGGTTCCGCGACTGGTCGACGCTCGCAGGGCGAAGCTGATGAGGTGAGTTCGGAGGACACAAACCGCAACTCAGATGGGAGTTAGCGTGTATGTCCTTTGAACTCATGGAAAGCTTTGGACTTACAGCCAATCCCAGGCTAGCCAGCGAATCTCTGTTCCTTTCGTCTCAGACTTGTGCTGAAGCGGAGTTAGGTACTGTGTCCCCGAAACACCGGCTTCAAAGGAGGTGGACTGAGACCTTCACCTTGACAGACAGCGCGCTTTCAGAGATGTCCCCGGGACTCCAGCTCTACTGATTGCTTTGCGGATGTAGAGCAAGAGCGTTCTTGTCGAAGTCGAAGTAGTATCCTTCCCAAAAGCGCGGGCTGTGGAAGCGCCCGTCAAGGGTTTGGTACCAGAACTCCACGTCGAGGCGTAGAACGTTGTGCTTGTCGTCCGCATTCTCGGCACTCGACCATGCCTGACTAAGATCATCCACGCTGCGGGGAACCGAATCGAGAAGGCGCTCTAGATCTAGCACTCCGCGTGGCTCCTGGAACGGCTGGAGGTTCCAGTGGGCCTTCCCTCCGTAGAAGCCTTCGACATCAATCTCTGTGTCGAGAACCTTGGCGTGGACATTGCACCAACATCGAATGGGAACACGGCTGTGATTCCTAGGCAGTGAGTTTAGAAGGAGGGGCCTATTGGATCTGTCTGCCCGGATGAATCCAAACGACGCGCTGGGGACCGCGCTGAGTTCCGCCATCCGATAGGGGTCGTACGCGTAGCGGACCAGGGCGAGGAAAGTGAGGACTAGAGCAAGGTTCGCTACATCGCCTAGCAACGATGCCCTCTCGGCTGACACGATGAAGAGGGCAACGGCTACGATGGTTAGGACGGCCAACGACACCCAAAGGCGCTCACTACTAGGTTCCCTGCACGTCAATCCTGGTCCTCCTCTTCCGTTGCGAGCCAAGTTCGGGGGATGAATGCCGCAATAGGCGCGAACTGGGTATGCCGCCCCGATTCCCTCCGAGGTCGTCATCCCAGAGACCCTCAACATGGCTCTTCTTCCATGAGTAGGGGCGCTGGAAGCGTGGGACCTTGTAGAAGTCGGACTCCAGACGTTTGCGAATGCTCCGATCAACTGGCGTGATGTCCATTTGCGTAGTATCTCCTTACTGCTCCGTAGGGAGTCTATAAGGTGATTTCCCGTTGTACAAAGGAACGAAGGAGACCCTGCGGAAAGACAGGCGGGCGCCGGATGGCGCCCGCCTGTCAGTTGCTTCTCACTCGCCGAGATCAGGATCTCGGCGAAACCTACTGAACGATCAAATTCGCCGAAAACCGGTCGGCGTCGGCGAGGAGGAACTCCTCCGTCGTCTGAAGCGCTCCGACCGGACAGACATCGACGCATTGCGCGCAGAAGGTGCAGCGCGCCACGTACATCCGGATCTTGCTCTTCTCTTCGCCTTCCGGCTTGTAGAGCTCGATGACGGTCGCAGGACAGACCTTCTCGCAAAGGCCGCAGCCGATGCATCGCTCGCGGTCGTAGGCGATCTTCCCCCGCAGGTCCTTCGGAGTCGGGATCGGCGGGTGAATCTCTGCCTTGCCCGCGGCGACTTTCTTCAGCACCGCGGTGACCGATGGCGGCATGTACTTGACCGGGAACGGGTTCGTCGCCGGCTTGCTGAAGAGCTGTTTGATCAGCGTTCCTAGGATCACGATCGTCCTCCTAGACGAACCGGTCGAAGGTCAGTAGGAGCAGCCCGAGAAGGGATATTCCGGTGACCGGAAGCCAGAACAGGCGCGTCGCTTGGCCGATCTTCAGACGGGCGAAGCCGACGCGCACCACGATGACGGCGACGAAGATCACGGCGAACACCTTGACGAGGTAGAAGACCACGTCAACGAGACCGCCCCAGAATCCGACCAAGCCGAAGATGTTCGCGAGGCCGTACGGAATGAATAGCGCGACGGCGAGGGACGCCATCACCACCATCTTCACCGCGTCGGCGAGGTAGAACATCGCCAGATTTCTTCCCGAGTACTCGGCGAGGATTCCCCCGGCGATTTCCGTCTCCGCCTCCGGGATGTCGAACGGGATCTTGGCCAGCTCTCCCGGCATGACGACCAACAGTGCCCCGAACAGGAGCAACAGGCCGATGAAGCCGAGCGGTCCGACGACGCCCCAGAGGGGGTTCACCGCGAGGACCGACAGCGAGAAGACGTTTGCTCCCGGCAGTAGCGCCGACAAACGCCAGGCGAGCGAGACGAGGGTGACCGCGAGCGGAAACTCGTAGGCCATCATCATCACCATCTCGCGCTGCGCGCCGACGGTCGCGTACGGGCTGCCGGCGGCGAATCCGCCGACGACCATCGCCAGTGACGGCACGGCGAGGAGATAGAGGATCAGGATCAGATCGCCGAATCCTCCGAGGAGCGGTCCTCGTCCACCGAGCGGAATGTAGAACAGGAGGGTCGCTGATGCGACCAGTGCGACGACCGGCATTAGGTTGTACAGCCAGCCGACGGCGTGCTCGGGGACGATGTTCTCCTTGACCATCAGCTTGACGACGTCGAAGAATGGCTGTCGCAGCGGAGGACCGATGCGTCCCTGCATCTGAGCGGCGAGCTTCCGATCGAAGCCCTTGTAGATCATGCCGAGGAGCGTGGCCCCAAAGAGGATCACGACCCCCTGCCAGATTGCGTTGATGATCGTTACGGTCATCCGCACACCCTCCTTGTCTTCTCACGAGAGAGCCGGACGAGCTCCTCCTTGACGCGGACCGACTCGAGGCCTGCCTCATCGACAACGTGGACGCGATCCATGCAGCACATGCACGGGTCGATCGACGCGGCGATGATCGGGATGTCGGCGATCTCGTCTCCGAGGAACTTCGGAACCCACGGCATCAGGTTGTTGTACGTGGGAGCGCGGACCTTCCAGACGGCCATCTCGTCCTGTCCTTCGACGAGCCGGACGTAGTGGAAGACCTCGCCGCGCGGTGCCTCGTGCCGTCCGATGCCCTCGCCTTCGGCTTTCTTTAGTGCCGCGAGGAGCGCAGGGACCTTCGGGATCGAGCTGAGTTCGCCCTCGGGCAAATTCTCGAGACAGAACTCGATGATCTCGATCGACTGCGCGACTTCGAGAAGCCGGACGATGATGTTGTCGTAGACGTCGCCGATCGGCTCGGTGCCGAAGTCCTCCGGCGTAATTGCGTGGAGGTCCATGTCGGCGTACGCCAGGTACGGCATGTCGACGCGGACATCCTTCTTGACGCCGGACGCGCGTGTCGTCGGTCCGACGGCGCAGAGCTCGATCGCCTGATCGTAGGTCATCACGCCGACGTTACGCGTTCGCATCTCGACCGACTTGTCGTGCAGGTATGCGTCGATCATCTGCTGGAGGAGTCCCTTGTAGTAGTCGAGTGCTTCGTAGGCAAGAGGTGCCTTTTCCTCCGGGATGTCCCGGCGAACGCCGCCGAAGATCGGAATCGCGTAATCGACGCGGTTGCCGGTCAGCTGTTCGAGCAGGTCCATGCACTTCTCGCGGACGTTCCACGTGAGGTGCAGGAGCGTGTCGAAGCCGAGCTCGTGTGCCCCGACGCCGGCCCACAGCAGGTGCGAGTGGATCCGCTCCAGCTCGCCGATGATCGTGCGGATGAACTGCGCCCGAGGTGGGACCTCGATGCCGGCCGCGTTCTCCACCGCCTGCGTGAACGCGAGCGGATGGGAGATCGAGCAGATTCCGCAGATGCGCTCCGACAGATAGAGCGTCTGGATCAGGTTCCGGCGCATCCCCATGTACTCGATCCCTCGGTGGGCGAAGCCGGGCTTGATGTCGACGCCGACGATCTGCTCGCCGGAGAGATCGAACGTGAACCGAATCGGCTCCTTGAGGGCCGGATGCGTCGGTCCGATCGGGACGGTGTAACAGGTTCGTTCGCCGCCGCCGCCGATCTCGAGGTTGATCGATTGGTTATTCATCGCGTTCCTCCCACTTGACCAACCGCTTGACGCTCCCCTTCGTCTCCTCTTCCAGGTCCTTGCGCCACGGATGGATCGTCATGTCCTCCGGCAGGAAGAGATTCCGATCATCCGGGATCCCGTCGACCTCGATCCCGAAGAATTCCCGTTTCTCCCGCTCCGACGTCTGTGCGCCGGGAAGAAGATCGGTGATCGTCGGGACGCGGAGGTCGTTCTTCGGAAGGAGCGTGCGGATCGTGAACGTGACCTCGCCGTAGTGCTCGCCCCACCCGGTCGTGAAGTGGTAGTTGAGCGCGAGTTCGCTGCCAAGATCCTCACCTGAGATCACCGCAAGGTGTGGATTGAAGTCTTCGCACAGGTGCGCGACCGCATCGTGAAGGCTCGCACGATCGACGACGATCCATAGGTCGTAGACCGGCTTCGGGTCGATCGTGCCGACCTGCCGTTCGATCGTTCGATCCTCGAGAATCTTGTTCCCGAAGGCCGCGTGGAAGGAGGAAAGGACGGTCTCGGGTTTCATGCGACCACCCCCGACTTCTCCAGTGTTTCGAGTTTCGCGACCGCCTTGACGACGCCGTCGATGATCGCCTCCGGCCGTGACGGGCATCCCGGGACGTAGACGTCCACCGGGATCACCTCGTCCACCGGGCCGACCGTATTGTACGACTCGTAGAACACGCCGCCTGTGCAGCCACACCCACCCACGACCACGACCGCCTTCGGATCCGGCGTCTGGTCGTAGACCCGCTTGAGTCGCGGGAGCATCGGGCGTGTGACGGGACCGGTCACCAGGAGGACGTCCGCGTGTCGCGGTGTCCCGGTGAGCATGATCCCGAATCGCTCGACGTCATAGCGCGGTGTCAGCGCGGCGACGATCTCGATATCGCATCCGTTGCAGGACCCCGTGGCAATGTGGAACACCCACAGGGCCCGTTTGAATGATCGAGGAAGTGCCATACGTCTCACCCAATCCAGAAGAGAATGACGAAAACGAGCCCGAGGGCGCCGATGAACCACGCGACGTAGTCGTTCAGAATCCCTGTGTGCCAGGCGCGGACACGTTGGTAGTACCCGGACAGGCCGTGCACCATGCCCCAGTAGAGGTTCTCACCGCGAACATGCAGGGCCTCCGCCGCTTCCGGCTCCGGATTTCCGGAGAGGAACGGCTGAGTCTGGTCGGTGCCGCGTTTGTAATCCTTTCGACCGATTGATCGGACGAAGAACCCGATGATCAGAATGCCTAGGAAGAGGAGCGTCCAGGCGATCGGATTCCACGCGCCGAAACCAGAATTGATTCCGCCCATCGCTATCCACCTCCCAAAACGGCTCCGATGTACTCGCTGGGTCCCAGCCAGAGTGCGCGTGCGGCCGGCGTGACGATCGTGTCGACGAAGAACCCAGGGAAGAGACCGAACGCGATCACGACGAGAGCGAGAACGGCCATCGGAAGCAGCATCCCGAATGGAGCCTCGCCGGCGTCAGACAGGCCGGTCTTCGATCCGAGGAACGCGCCCTGGAACGCCTTCACGAACACGGCGAGCAACATGATGCTCGAAAGGATCGCGATGACAGATAGGAACGGACTCAGCTTGAAGGAGGCCTCGTAGATCAGGAACTTCGACGCAAACCCGTTGAACGGGGGAATCCCCGCAAGGGCGAAAGCGCCGATGATGAAGAAGATGGTCGTCCACTTCATCCGATGCGCCAGACCACCCATCTTGTTCAGGTCGCGTGTTCCGCTTGCGCGGATCACCGCGCCCGTCGTCAGGAACAGGAGCCCGATGCAGGCGGCGTCGTTCAGCATGTGGAAGATGCCACCCTGCATCGCGACGAAGCCGTAATCGAGGGCGTCCGCCTTGTCTGCCAGGGCCGCTCCGCCGGCGAGAAGCGACGCACGTCGGACCAGTCCAACGCCGACGCCGAGGAGCATGTATCCGATCTGAGACACGGCTCCGTAGGCGATTAGCCGCTTGATGTCGCTCTGAACTAGCGCCATCGTGACGCCGACGAAGATCGTCAGCATCGCGAAGACAATCAGAATCCATCCGTTGGCCGACAGCGTTGCCCCGACGCCAAACAGCGTAAACAAGACCCTGAAGAGAGCATAGAGACTCGCCTGGCTGTTGGCGACGAGGACGGCCGACATCGGAGCCGGAGCCTCGCCGTAGGCATCCGGTGCCCACATGTGCAAGGGAACCGCTCCGGCTTTCATCGCGAGCCCCGTCAACAGCAGGCCGAGAGCGATCTTGTCGACGAGTGACGCGCCGATCGAGCCGATCTGTGAGGCGAGGAAGCCGATGTTCAAGGCTCCATGCTGCCCATAGAGAAGCGCGATGGCGAGCAGAACGAACAAGCCCGACAGGGTATAGAGCGTCATCACCTTGAAGCCGGCCTCTTGAGACTTCCGCAGCCACACGCGGAATCCGATCAGCCCGCATGCGGCGATCGACGTGATCTCGAGGAAGACGAAGAAGTTGAACATGTCGCCGGTCAGCTCCATGCCGAAGATGCCGGCTGTCAGGAGCAGGAGCAGGCTGTAGTACATGCTCCCGCCGGAACGTTCCTTCCAGTAGGAGAAGCTGAAGTAGGCGCCGGCGAGGGTGACGAGCGCGGTGATCAACGTCATAAACGCGCTCATTCCGTCGACCTCGAACAGGATCCGAATCGGAACCATCATCCCGGATGGGAGAGGCATGTTGAACGCTCGCCCACCGAGAACGTAGACACTCGGAGCTGCGCCGGAGGCGAAGAAGTTGGCCGCGAGGAGACCGGCAAGAGCCGCCGTGACGGCGACGATCAAGCCGACGAACAGATCCCGTGTTCTTCGTCCCAGCTTCCCGATGAGCGGGGTCGCAAAGGCGCCGAGCAGAGGCACGGCCACGAGGAGGACGGGAGCGTGAACGGTCAGTGCGTTCATCCTCTCAGCTCCTTTATCTTCCGAACGTCCAGCGTCCCGTAGTGACGGTGAACGAAGACGGCGAACGAGAGAAGGAGCGCCGTGGTCGCGAGGCCGATGACGATGCTTGTCAGCGTCAGGGCCTGCGGCGTCGGCAGAACCATTCTCTCCCCTGCGGTCGCGTATGTGTAGATCGGTGCTGCGCCGCCTGACCGGTACCCGACCATGACGAGGAACAGGTTCACGCCCGTCTCTACGAGCGAGATCCCAATCACCATCTTGATCAGGTTGCGCTTGAAAAGGAGCGCGTACAGCCCGAAGGCGACGAGGAGAGCCGCGATGACGAACGGGAAGTTACCCACGCTCATTCGGTTTCCTCCTTACGGGCGCCCACGAGCATCACGATGACGATGCACGCAATCCCCGTCATGACTTTCAGACCCACCGCCCAATTCATCAGCGGGACGAGCCCTCCTGTGTTCAACACTCCGGCGTTTGGCCCGAGTGCCACACTGGCTCCGAACAGACTTCCCGAATTCGCGAGCAGGTTGTAGAAGAAGACCGTGCCGACGCCCGCAAACGCCAGGCCCAGAAAGGCGAGAGCGCCTATCTCTTCTAGCGTCTGCAGCAGATGCTTGTCGAGCCGCCCTTTCACACCGGCCGCGCCAAACGCGACAAGGAGAAGGGCGAACGCGCTCGCCACAACGGCTCCACCCTGGAATCCGCCTCCGGGGGTCAGATGCCCGTGCATGATCACGTAGAACCCGAAAACGAGGACCAACCCGTAGACGAATCGGGTCACCGTTCGAACGATGACCGACATCCCTTGCTGGTTCATCGTTCATCCCCCCATCGTTCCTCTTTGCGGAGCTTCCTGAACAAGCTCAGGATCCCGACCACAGCGGCGAAGAGGACCGTCGCCTCGCCCAATGTGTCGAAACCGCGATAGTCGAAGACGACGGCCGTCACGACGTTGTTCGCTGCCACTTCGCTTTGCGCGTTGGCGATGAAGTAGTCGTCCATCGCGGCGTCGTTCGGTGCACCGAAATCACGCATCGACGTCGCTGCAAGAAGAAGGAACGCGCTCACGAACAGAAACGCGACGAGCAATGTGACCTTTCTCATTGCTCCTCCTTCCTGCGCGTCCGGCGAAGAGCGATAACGTAGATCGCCGTTGTCAGTGCCGCTCCGATGCCGGCTTCCGCGATCGCGACATCCGGCGCCTGCAGAATGTAGAACTCAAGGGACACCAGGAGACTCGCTGCGGCCAAGGCCAGGACCGAGGAAAGCAGATCCTTGAACCAGACGGCGAGCGCGCCTCCGGCGACGATCAACACGAGGACGACGACGTGGAGTATGTCCGCAATCATGATCGCTCCTCCAATCGGTCGACGACCGCTCCCTTCGGCTTGACGCCGCTTCGGTGCGCCGCTCGTGCGATCGCGTGCGACCCAGTCGGGTTCGTCACCAAAACAGCGACAAGCGCGACCAACGCATGAATGGCGAGCGTGTTGTACTCCGCGCCCCCCCGAACGAAGCCGTAGACGATCACGGCCGCCGCCGTAAAGATCGTCCCGAATGTCGTGCACTTGGTCGCTCCATGCAGACGTGTGTACACGTCTGGGAAGCGCATCAGCGCAATCGACCCAAGACCGTTGAACAGCACCCCGATGCCGAATAGAACGTATAGTAGGATCGGCATCACAGCCCCCTCTCCAAGTAGCGCGCCACGTACAGCGTCCCGACGAAGGAAAGAAGCGCGTAGATGATGGCGACGTCGATGAACACGACCTGATCGAACGCCGCACCCAACACGATCATGGAAGCCACGATCATCGTGTTCATCGTGTCCAGTCCCACAACGCGGTCGGCGACCGTTGGCCCTAGGCCGATTCGCAGTAGGCTGAACAACATGAAGAACCCGAAGCACATCGCGACGACGCTAAAGACGATCGGTTCGATGATCATTCCGCGATCCTCCTTGCCCAGTCCGCGAACGGCCCGCACACCGCCTTGCACGTCGGTTCGGTGTCGGTGACGTGGATCCAGTGGACGAACAGGTCGCCCGAATCTTCGTCTACGTCGACCGACAGCGTTCCCGGTGTGAGCGTGATGGAGTTTGCGAGCAGCGTTAGCCCCAACTCCGTGCTCAGTCCCGGCGAGATCCGGACGATGCCCGGCCGGATCCTGCCTGTGATCACCCGGTACGCGACGTCAAGGTTTGCCCTTGCCATTGCCCAGAGAAACGGCCCGATGACATAGACTAGGAAGGTCAACAAGCGGAGGGGATTGAGCATTCGGTAAGGGCTCTTTCCCGACTTCTCGTCGCGCGAGATCGCGACATGACCGGCGATGAGGCCGGCGATGACGGACAGGACGGCGCCGGCGACGAGCTCTTCGATGCTCCACGCGCCGACCGTTCCGCTTCCTAGGGTCATCAGGAGGTAGAAGATATAGGCAACGGCCGCAGTAACCAGAGTAGCGAGCATTCCCACCCTCCCGATACGGCTGTGTTGTAGATCGCCCGGCGGAACGTCCGTCGGGCGATCCATGGTACTGAAGGGAAGCGAATTCTGTCAAGAACCGAGGAGATCGATGTGATCTCGGTCGAGTGACGCGCAGCTCGCGGTGGCTACTGGACGCTGAGTGTCCTCACGATGGAGTCGGTTGCGCTGTCGGCGTCGGTGACTGTCAAGCGAACGTCGAAGGATCCTGCTGCTGCGAAGACGTGTGGGACGATGGGCGCTGTGGAGTCGATGATACCGTCGTTCTCGAAGTCCCACGCATACGCCATGATCTCGCCGTCAAAATCGAAGGAGACCATGCCGTTGAACTCGATCGGCTCTCCCGCGATTGGAGCCTCCGGCTCGTAGATGAAGTCAGCGATAGGAGGGAAGACGGGTCCGCTGTCTACGGCCGGCAGCGGCTCGGCGGCTGCTACATCCACGTCAAAGGAGACCGTGTCGCTTTCGCCCTCCACGTCCGCGACGGTCAGCTCAACCGCGAACAAGCCGGCGACCGCGAAGGTGTACTCCACGATCTGGCCGGACGCATCGGAGGCCCCGTCTCCATCGAAATCCCACGCGTACGATCCGATCTCTCCGTCCGGAATGGTTGACGAGGATCCATCGAACGTGATCGGCTCTCCGGCGATCGGCTCCCCAGGCGTGTAGGAGAAGCGGGCGGTTGGCGGCCGAAGACTGGGGCGAAGGTCGACCGGCTCGTTCGCAGGTGCGCCAATGTCGATCGAACGTGTGAGCGCATCGGTGTTGCCGCCATCATCGGTCACGGTCAGTGTGACATCGTAGGTTCCGGGGACGGAGAAGGCGCGAAGGGCTGCAGCCCCTGTAGCGTCTGAGCGTTCGTCGGCATCGAAGTCCCAGTCGTAGGCCACGATCTGCCCATCGAAGTCGACGGAGAGGGCGCCATCGAAGTTGACGGGCTCCGCGACCTCAGGCTGTTCAGGTGAGAAGGAGAAGTCGGCGATCGGCGGCTGGAAGCTAGGTGACGTTGTTGTCTCTCCGGGCGCGGTTTCCCCGCCGATGGGGACCGTTCTCGTGGTCGTGTCTTGGTTCCCGGCGTTGTCGATCACGGTGAGCGTCACGTCGGCGTCACCTGGAGCGACGAATGTCCACTCAGCGATCGGATCCGCTGCATCCGTGCTCCCATCGGCATCGAAATCCCAGGTGTAGGCGACGATTTCGCCGTCGAAGTCGATGGACAGGGTTCCGTCGAAGGTCACCGGTTCTCCGGCGACGGGCGCCTCCGGTGAGACAGAGAAGTCGGCGGTCGGCGGCTGGAAGGTGATGATCGTTTCGCGGGGTCGGATGTACGCACCGAACTCGATCGGACCGATTCCAGCCGCGGTGAGGTCGATGACCAGCTCCTCAGGCGTGGTGGACGCGAACCGGGCGGGGAGCGTGGCCGGATCGAGGGAGACCGCGTACAGTCCTGGCGGTACGTCGACGATCGTGAATCGACCGAGAGCGTTTGTGGTGGCCGAGAGGAGAGTCTCCCCCTCTCTCGCGACCAGGACGCGAACGTCGGCGAAGCCACCCTCCTCAGGACTCCACTTGCCATCCTGATCCACATCGTCGAAGACGGTTCCCCCGACGATGAGCGTCGGGCGAAGCGGAATCTCTACGATCGTCGTCTCTCCCGCCGTCACGCGCGCCTCAGCAGTTTCGGGCGATGCAGTGTCCGCGGGAAGACGAGAGACGGTGAGCGAGTAGGTACCGCGGGGAAGCGGAGGGAATCGGAACCGTCCGTCGGCATCGGTTGCCACCTCGGTTCCGTTGGTGGCGAGGATGCCTCCCGCGACGGGGAGATCGGCTGCTCCGAAGGTTCCGTCCCCGTCGACATCGACGAACAGATGACCCTCGATGCGGCCTCGTGTTACGAGGAATGGGAGTGGGACGGCGAGGTCGGCGGTGAACGCAACCCCCCATCCGAACGAAACCGGAGATGCGTCCGCGCGATCCCATCCGATCGTCCCGTCGAAGGCGATGTCGAGACCGTCGAGGAAGCGAATGAAGAACGACGCCGACAGGTCGAGAGAATCCTCTGTGTTGCGCAGCGAGATTGTTGCTTCATGAAGCGTTCCCTCGGGGCGAAAGAGAAAGGAGACGTCGGTCGCGCCGGAGAGGATGCTGTCGCTGATCACATCGACGTGCTTCTCTTGGGTGAGCTGGAGGAAGAGATAGAACGAGTCGACGGACAGGCCGGCGCCCTCGCTGAACGTAAGGGTGCGGGTGTGCGTGCCCAGGACTTGGTCGATCTGGTCTGCGATCTCCCCGGAGAAGGTGTAGGGAAAGACCCCTTCGGTCTCTCGGGCGCCTGCCGCGAGGAGAAGGTCGATCTCGCTGCTCTGCGTCGGATCGTCTTCGCGTGCCCAGCCGAACTGGACTGTCGAGGAGAGCCTCGGGCCGTCCTCGATCGGCGTGGCGGAGATGTTGAACCCCATCGCGTCGTTGATCTGCGTAGCCACGACCGGGTCCTGGACGACGTTGTCCCACACGTGGGAGAGAGAGAGGCTAAGCGAGAGGTCGGTCAGCCTCAGGCGCTGAGAGAGACGGATTCCGGCGCTGTCGCGACCGGAGCCGGGGAAGTACGTGCCGATGGAGAAGACCTCGCCGTCGAGGAAGTAGCTGGATGTGTCGATCTGCGTCGTGAAGAGGAATGCGAGGCTCGATTGGCCGTCGTCAGTGCCCAATGCGGCCTCGGTGAGGATCCGCCAGTCCTCGAGAGGTTCGGACACAGCGCTCGCCCCCGCGATGGCCTGTCGTGAGGTCGGCGATCGCGCCTCGAAGTAGGCAAGGCCCACGTTGGCGACCTCCGGTCCGACGGTCAGTCGTCCGCCGAAGCGGGCCTCGTCCCCGTCGAGCCCGGCGACGGCGATGAGGCTGAAGAGGTCCTCGTCGACCTCGACGCTTCCTCCCTCGCATGTCAGGCTGACGAGATCCGTCAGCCGCCTGGAGAAGGTGCCAAGGGTCGTCGTCGTCGGCTCCTGACGATAGAGGATCGAATAGGAGGTGACTTCGAACGGGTCCGGGCCGAGGGGATGGCTTGCGCTCAGGAAGGAAGAGAAGTATCCATCGAGGACGCGCCCGGAGGTCGAAAACGACATCAGGCTGCCGAAGTCGCCGGAGAAGACATCCTGGTGTATCGAGAGACGCAGGCGTCCGGAGAGGATCTCCATCAGTGTTCCTCCCACCGCATCCGGGGTTGGTGGAAGGATCGTCGTGAAGATCACGGCATCGTCTTTCACCCCAGCGTAGAGGGTCGATGTGGCCGTGATCGTGAGCACGTCCTGGCCGGGCTGCTCTTCGGGTGGGAGCGCAAGGCGGAGTTGGATGGTCGCTCGCTCCTGAGGCGCGAGATCAACGTTCGGTGGAGACAACTCCGTCTTGAGCTGTCGCGAGGAGTCGGCCGCCAGAACGACGGTGTCCTGAGAGTTTCCCCGATTCACCACCGTGACTTCGTATTCGATCGTCGCCCCGGGTGCCCCGCTTCGTCCGTTCGGCGCGATTAGCTCGATCTCGTTGATTGGAGCAACGCGGATCACGACGACGGACGTCGATCGATCCGCTGGGTTGGCCTGAGAGATCGCAGTGAGCGTCACCTCATACTCGCCGGCCCGCGCGTCCTCGGGGACCACGATGGTCGCGAAGACCGTACCTTCTTCACCCGGAAAGAGCGTGAGCGCTTCCTGCGCGCCGGGGACTTGCCAGCCCGTCGGACTCGAGAACTCCAGAAGGGCCGTGAGCTCGGCTGCTCCCGTGTTCGCAATCGAGAAGACGGACGTCGCATACGAGCCCGGGGAGGCCTCCTGATCGCCCGAAACGAGATCAGCCTTCACGTCGGCATTGCACGCGAGGGCAAAGGCAAATAGTCCAATGGCCGCCCAAGCGGCTATCGCTCGGAAGGCGCTCCATCTCACCGCCATGTCGACTCAGAGGGTAGACGGGATGGGATAAGGTCCGAAAGGACTGTGCTATAGACGGATCGAGACGTTTGTCTGATCCTCCGGTGCGTCGAGTCCGTGACCCGGATTGGCGAGTCCGTTGTCCCTTCTGAAGAGGTCATGTGTAGTCCGGCGGACGGGGCGGACTGCTAGGCTGGAACAACGTGATCTTGGGCCCATCCACTGAAGCCCGAGAGGCGATGTGGAATGGTCAACGTACGGTTGCACACCGAGATCGTGATCGAGACGGAGGATCGTGTCGGCGTCGTCGCCGAAGTGAGCCGCCTCCTCGGTGACATGGGAATCAGTATCGTCTCCATCGTCGTGCGCACGAGCGACGACTCGGCAACGCTGCATCTTCTGACCAGTTCTCAGTCTCACGCGTACGACGCGCTTCGCGGAGCCGGGTTCTCCGTCGAGGAGCGCGAGGTCATTCTAATGGAGATTCCACACCATCCTGGATACCTCTGTCGGATGAGCGAGGCTCTCGCGCGTAAAGAGGTCGCGATCCAGGAACTCTACGCGACCGTCTCGGATGACAGTCCGACTGGCGTGATCGTCATTCGCTGTGCAAACAACTCAAGCGCAGTGCTTCTTCTCCGAGGTCGCTAGCAAAGCCTCAGTGCAACGCCTCACTCCTCTGTCACACGCAGCACCCGCCCCTCGGAACGGCCGAACACCTCCGGGAAGTAGAACTCGTGCGCGGAACTCGGCAGCACGTTGTATGTGCCCGGCGTGAGGCCTCGCAGCATGTAGGTGTACGTGTACGTTCCCGCGGAGAGGAAGTCCGTGAACAGGACGACCTTCTGATCGCGGAACTCCGATCGGGAGAACCAGCGCCACCACCAACCAGGCCACCAGCCCGATGCGTTCTCCTCTCGACTCAGGCCTGGCTCCGGCTCGAGGATGCTCGTTGTCGCTAGCGACGGGTCGACCGCCTCGCAGCCTGCCGGGATCGGATCCTCGACGACGACGTAGTACAGATCGTTCGGCACGACGATCGTCAGCCGAACCTGGATCGTCTCTCCGACGGCGACGGCTGTCCGGTCTTCACTTGACTCCCCTTCGGATGCGTCGATCGCAAGGTATTCTCGCTGGATCGTGATGCCTCGATCGAGAGCGTCGACCGCATCGACGGGCAACCCGACCGTCCAGTGAGCGGTGTAGTAGAGTGTTCCGTCTCCGTCTCCGCGCGCGATTGACAGCGTGTGCGTATCACGGTCGATCATCTCGGCGCCGACGACGGTGACGGTGCGTGGCTGCCGGACCGTGTCCGGTGTGACGGAGTCAATGAGGAGCGGTTCGTCGTCGAGACCAACGCGTATTTCGTAGTCGCCCCGGAGTTCTTGCGTGAAGACCATCCAATCGGTGAGTGAGATTAACGCCCAGGCGGTCTCCTGCGTCGTTTCCCAGATTCCAGCATCCCGGGCGACCATGAGCCATCGTACGGCGTTCGGGAGCAGTGCGTTGGTCGGGTCGATCCGGACGAGCGCGTCGAGGATGATGGCCGTCGAGCGCGTGTCCGTGTTCATCGCCCACCAGTCGACGGCCTCCTCCTCCCAGTGCGCTCCCGTTGCCGACAGAATCGCATCGTTGACGAGGTCGGAGAGGAGGGCATCGAGCCTCTCCTGCCGGCCTTCCAGCTCCGCGATGGCGAGAGCAAGGAACGCCCTCCCGTAGTGACTCAGCATCTCCCGGTGGTCGAAAAGCGAGCCGGTGTGCTCGGAGGCCAAGGCGGGGCGGCCGAGACTGAGGACGTAGAGGATCCACGCGTTCCGATTTGCGTCCCACGGTGACTCAATCGTGCGGGCAGGCAGAAGCGCGTCTTCGAGGAAGTCGAGTGCCCGATCCAGCACGGCATCGTCAACCGCTCGGTCGATCTCCTTGAGCTTCAGGAGGGCGAAGGTTGCGTACGCGGTCAAGTGAGGGTTCGAGCTTTCTCCGGCCCACCATCCCCAGCCGCCGTCGCCGTTCTGGCGTTCTGCCAGCTCGGCCAGCGCCTCCGGGACGAGGTCCGCAAGCTTCTCCTCCAACTCCGGATCCTTGATCCCGAGGAGGGTCAGCGCTCGGTAGGTCAGCGCATTTGGGAGGAACCGGCTGACGAGCTGTTCGGTGCACTCGTACTCGAAGTGTTCCAGATACGACAGACCCTCGGTCATTGCTGCCGCCAGGGACGGGTCGAGGCGAACGGCAAGTTCGCTCGCCTCGGCGTCGAAAGCAGGAGGAAGAACGATTGCCTCGATTCGGCTTCCCTCTTCGCTCAGCTGCCCGGCGGTCCCAACCGTCTCGCGAGCCGTGTAGCGGAAGACGGGGAGCGTACCATCCGGGTTGAGGGTCAGCCGCGGCCGCGCGGCATCGCTCAGCTCTCCCGACATGGCACTGAACGCGAGGTCTACGCTGTCGACATCGAGGACGTTCGCCCACCAGGTGACGCGGACTTCGGATCCGGCCGGGACGAGGATCGATTGGACTGGCGGATCCTCGAGCTCGACCCCTGTTGTGCCGAGCGTGACCTCGATGTCGAGAGGCTCGTCGGTTTGATTGGAGACGGATGCGGCGAGTCGCACGCGGTCCCCCACGACGAGGAACCTGGGCGTTGTCGGACGCACGAGGAGCGGCTTTGTAACCAGAATCTCGGCCGTCTCCTCGCCGACGAGCGTATCTCGGGTCACTCCGACCGAACGCAGCATCCACGTGGTGAGGTTGTCGGGAAGTTCCACTTCGACGCGGGCGAATCCTTCCTCGTCGGTGACGATGGCCGGATGCCAATAGGCGGTGTCCAGGAACTCCTCTCGTAGTTCGACGTTAGCTGGGAGTTGCTCGGCGGCACCCGTGTCGTCTGAAGCGCGGAGGGAAGTCGGTGCCGCCTCAGCCATCATGGCGGGCGGGGCAGCGCCGACCACCTGCTCTTCGTTGAAGGCCATCTTGTCCGCGTCCACGAGATCGAGGTCGTCGAGCTGCTCGAGGATGAGCCTGGAGAGCGAGACGGAAAGGCCGCTCGAGGTCCGTACTCCGAGGCCTCGCCGGCTGTAGAAGGCCGCAAGGATCGCATCGTCCACGCGGGGGCGGAGCGAGAGGATCGCCTTGTCGACGAGATCGAGCGAGAAGGTGGCACGGGCCGGAAGGCCCTCGTCATCGGTGACACGCACGTCGATCGTAACCGTCTCGCCCGGCTCGACGCGGGACGCGGAAGGGAGTATCTCGATGCGAAGTTCCTTCGGCTCGGTCTCCACGGTGAGCGGGATGTAGCCGACCTTTGTGCCAGCCGCGGCCGGTTGCCCAGCGGCGGCCGCGAGTGCCGCTTGGCGGCCTTGAACGAGGACGACGCCCACGTAGACGTTCGGGATGTGGTCGTCAGTCATTGGAATGCGGATGGTGCTGCTGTTCGAGGGAAGCTGGACGACGTCCCGTGAGAGGACCCCTCCTCGCTCGACCGTCACCAACGCCCATTGCTCCCCGGGGTACGGGCTTGGGATCAGGATCTCGGCTGTGTCACCGACGGCGTAGGTCGTTTGATCGCTGATTAGCTGGATCGTGTCATCGTTCGTTCGGCGCCACGAGACGCTCTCCGGCGCGCTGATCCAGACGAACAGGCTCGACCGGGCCGTACGCCCGGCGTCATCGTCTCCCTCCACGACGATCTTGTACGCCCCGCCTTCCGACGGGGTGAACGTGAGCTGCGCGTCGCCGAGGCCGTCGGTGACAAGGCTGCCAGCCGTGATCTCGATGTCCTCGGCCGTCCACGTCCATCGGCCGCCGCCGGTCTCGTCCTCCTCGAACACGTTCGACCATTCGCGTCGGAAGACCGTGTAGCGAAGGGAGACCTCGGCCATGCGCTCCGCGGTCCAGTCGACGGTGACGAGGTCGATGCTCGTCTCTTCCTCGGCTTGGCCGATGTTTCTCCCGGCGGCGAGGCCGACGTAGAAGTTCGCTCGATGAACGATGATGCTCGAGCGGCCGGAGACGCTCTCGCCGGTCGTTCCTTGGGCGGTTGCCTCGATGGTCAGGGTGCGGCTCCCGACGAGCGGCTCCGCGTCAGGATCGGGGGACAGACTGGCGATGTCCGATGGAAGCTCGATCAGGAGATGTCCGTCTGTGTCCGTGGTTCCGCTGCCGTCGAGAACGGACAGAGGCGGGCTCGGGAGGATCCACCAGCAGCTCCAGCAGGTCCACGGATCGTCGACATCGTCGAAGGAGTATCGTCCGAACGCGGACGGCGCGAAGTGGTAGTCCTCCGAAACCACGTGCCACTCCACTGGGACGTCCGCGACGGCCGCACCAAAGAAGTACTCGGCACGCACCAGCGCGCGAATCGTTTGGTCCCGAGCGGATTCGCTTCTGTCCGGTGTGACGGTGACCTCGAACTCTGGCGCTCGATACGCAGCGACCTGGAATTCGTGGTAGAAAGTTCTTCCGCCGACCTCGGCTCGAATTGAGTAGTCTCCTAGCGGGGCGTCCGCTGGGAGGTCGATCGAGCCGGAGAAGATGCCGAAGGCGTCGAGCGGGAGGGAATTGTCGTAGACGACCTCCCATTCAGGATCCCGGATCGTCACGTCGATCGAGAGAAGCTCGGGCACGGTGTATGACGCGTCTCTTTCGTCACGGATGACGCCGCGAAAGAAGACCGTCTGGTCGGGGCGGTAGATGGGGCGATCGGTGTCGAGAAACGCGCGGCGATCCGGCGGCGTCTCCGAGGAGAGACCGAGATCCCAGATCGAGATCCCGTCGGTCCAATCGGTCTCTGCGAGGACGAACGGCTCGCGACAGACAATCGTCAGACCGCGCCAGTCGGCGGCCTCGGTTCCGGGAAGCAAGGCCAGTCCGTACCCGTCGGTGATCGTGGCCTTGATCTTCTCTCCATCGCTGTCGTAGGCCGACAGGATGAGGCCAGGGACCGGATCTCCGGTTTCCAGGTCGGTCGCCCACGCGAGGGTGTCGTCCTCGGTGGTCTTGAGTGTCAGGTTGATGTGACTTGAGACGAGCAGGTGTCGGTGATTCCATCGATCCCAATCAACGCCGGAGGCGCGAAGCTCGACAACATATATGCCTGCCAGGAGAGAGCCACCTCCTTCGGCAAGATCGACCGGGGCGTAGTCGACCTCGTTCAGAGGCGGCTCAACCGGCACCGTCCAGGTGCGGTCCGGACGCCCGGCGGGTTCGAAGTCGTACCAGTCGCTCATGGCTTCGAAGTACTCGGCTAGATCTATCTTCCAGAGCTTCAGGCTTAGCTGGTCCGTGTTTCGATGTCCGACGACGAGCCGTGCAGGCTCCGAAGTGGAGAGGGTGCTCACGTGCCCCGGCACGTGAAGCCATGCGGTGGGGGAGAGAGGGGCCGTCTCGAAGCTGACAGTCATCGTCTGGCCGGTCTCGTTGCCGAACGGATCGGCGATGTGTGGAGCGATGCGGAAGGTGTACGCTTGGCTCGGCTTCGCACCGAAGCGGATCACGTAATTCTGATCCCAACCACGATACCAGGTATCGAGCTCCTCGGGCTCCGGCACCGGCTCGATCGAGACGTTCTCCATCACGGTGTCGGGGTCGATCGTCGTGTTGAACTGAATCACGAAAGACGTGTAGGGATAGGCATCGTCCTCCCCGTTTCGAGGATCGGTCGAGATGATCCGGGGGAGCGGCACCGTGCGGAATTGCCAGTGGGTCTTCTCGGTCGTTCCGAGACCGCCCGCCTCCCCAGTGACGCCGGGATCGAGGTCGACCACGTACTGCTTGTCGAAGTCGAGCGGCGCGCTGGGCGTGAACGTCAGAGTTTCGCCCTCGACAGTGATTGTCCCCTGCAACCTGCGAGCGAGAAGCTCACCCAGGAGGCTTGCTGTGCGAACGGTCAAGCGCTCGGCGACGCCCGCCTCCGCGATCGGCATGTTGAAGGTGATCCGAATGGGCGCGTTCACGGGGACGTGATCCTCGCTCCGGCTCGGGTCGATCCAGACGACCTTCGGTCGGACCGTCACGAAAGACGAAACGACGTCCTCGGCGAGGAGGCCGCCTGCCACGTCCGACAAGCCGGCGGGGATGGTCGCCGTGTACTCCGTCCCACCGGCGAGGTGTTCGTTTGGCACGAACATGTAGGTTGACGTATTCAGCCACTCGCCGTTCCCCTCGATGTCCGGTAGGAGAACGAGGGGATCCGGAAGGTTTGCGGAGGCGGGATCGGAGATTGCCGTCAGAGGGACGACGGGGCGACTGAAGGTGACGAGGATCGTGACGTCCGTCTCGACTCCCGTCGTTCCGTCTGCAGGAATCACCTGGGTGACTTCCAGATCATCCGCGGGCGAAGACGATGGTAGTGGGTCTTCGCTCTTCCCACTGGTGATGAACGCCATGGCCACGACGGCCAAAAGAACCACGAACCCGATGAGTAACCACCGATGCCTGCGCGCTCTTTGAGTCATGCCCGCCCCCTAGACGTGGTGTGTGTATCAACTGATAGCGGCGATTCGAGCTCATGGCAAATCTTGCCGCCGTCCTCTCTGTATGAACACCCTGGAGGATCGAGCGTTTCGTCGGTGTCCCCGACGTCTCACCGAATCTACAACCCCCCTTCACAAGTCCCTCACAACCCGCTGATAGGTTGAGATCGTCACGGACAAGCGAGTGAAGAACATCTCGCACCCCCGATACCAGCCCTCCGGGAGAGGGACCTCAACGGTCCCTCTCCCTTGGCCTTTCAGGGGCTGCGCTCGACTGCCTCCCGTGCCGATCGGATACAATGCCGGACGACAAGATTCCGAGGGGGGATCATGGTTCGCGTCCGCTTCGCGCCGAGCCCTACCGGGTACTTCCACGTCGGTTCCGCTCGCGCCGCGCTGTTCAATTGGCTCTACGCCCGCCGTACCGGCGGGGCGTTCATCCTACGCATCGAGGACACCGATCGGGAGCGATCGACCGACGCGTCGATCGCCCAAATCGAGGAATCGCTTCGCTGGATCGGGCTCGATTGGGACGAGTACTATCGGCAGACCGAGCGGCATGCCGAGCACGCCGCCGCCGCTGAGGCGTTGATGGAGCAAGGACTCGCCTACGAGTCGGAAGGCGCGTGGTGGTTTCGCGTTCCGACCGAAGGGGAGACGATCGTCCACGACCAGCTCCTCGGGAAGGTCGCCTATCGAAACGATCATCTGAAGGACTTCGTCATTCGGCGCTCCGATGGGAGCTTCATCTATCACTTCGTGGTCGTCGTCGACGATGCCGACATGGAGATCACGGACGTCATTCGCGGGGACGACCACTTGAATAACGCCCCGAAGCACATCCTCCTCTTCGAGGCGCTGGGGCGCCCGGTGCCTCGGTTTCTTCACATGCCGATGATCCTCGGGTCGGATCGTGCGAAGCTCTCGAAGCGCCACGGAGCCGCCTCGGTCCTCGAGTATCGCGATCAGGGGTTCCTTCCGGAGACGATGATCAATTTCCTTGCCCGCCTCGGCTGGGCGCACGGTGATCAGGAGATCTTCTCGCTCGATGAGCTGGTCGAGCTCTTCACGCTTGAGGAGATCAACAAATCTGGGGCCGTGTTCGAGGAAGCGAAGCTCCGCTGGCTGAACCAGCAGCATCTCAAGCGGGCCGATCTGGACCGACTCGTCGATCTGGTAACACCGTTCGTGCAGCTTCGGGGCCGGATCGCTGAAGCCATGTGGGCCGCTGCCGATGGCGAGCGGCTTCGTCTGGGCGCCGATCTGCTGAGGGACCGCGTTCACACCCTCGCGGATCTGGCTTGGGCGATGGAGATACTCTTCCCAATCCCGCTCGATCGTGTCGACGAGACGGAGGTTTCGCCGACTCAGGCGGAGCTGATGGGTGCGCTGGCTGACGTGCTGGAGCCGCTCAAGCCGTTCACACCCCAGTCTGTCGAGGGGGCGATCCGCGGCGCGCTCGCCGAGCATGGGGCGAAGCTAAAAGACGTAGCGCTCGCCTGCCGAATTGCCGTGACCGGACGAAGAGCAGGGCCGGGCCTGTTCGACATCCTGAGCGCGATCGGTCCCGGTCCCGTTGCCGATCGACTCCGGGCGTACGAAGGCGGAGGCATCGCATGAGGCGAAGGCTCGCTGCGACAATGCTCTTCATGCTGGCTGCGATGGGCGTCGCCGCGGCGGAGGCGGATCTCACCTACGTCAGCGACATCACTGCGTTGACCGACCAGTGCTTCGTTCGCGCGATCAAACTCGATGTCGTCGAGGAGGTTGACGAAGGCGGAGAGCCGATCGAGGCGCTTGTCGGCCTTCTCGCACTCGCCGGAGGCGAGCACGTCGTGCAGATCACGGCCGAGGACGGGGCCGTGGTCCTTCGTGTCGATCCCGAAATGGCGGGGGAGCTCGTCCGCGCGGAATGGGAGCGAACCCTTGTGGATGGCAGTCTTCTCGCTGACGTTTCGCTAACGGTGACTCATGCGGACGGCTCCGCGTCGCCGTACCAGCTCTACCTGATGTGGAATCCCTTCATGCCGACTGTGATGACCTTCTGCCGGAACAGCTATCGAGAGGGCACCATCACACTCGGGGAGCGTGAGACCCGCCTCGCGATCATCGACGCAGACACCGATGGTCGCTACGATCGGCTGGATGGAGGCATTCTCCTCGTGGACGCCGACGGCGACGGCGACCTGCTGGCAACCGGAGATTCTCACGAGCGGTTCTTCCTCAATGAGCCGTTCAACATCGACGGGACGACCTACGAGATTCTGGAGGTCTCGGAGGATGGAGCGCGAGTGCGCATCGAGCCGTCCGACGAATCGGTCCCGATCAAGCCGCCGCTCTTGCCCGGCTTTCCCGCGCCCGAGTTCTCCGCAGCGGATTCCTCCGATGAAACAGTCACCCTCACCACGCTTCGCGGAGAAGTCGTGGTGCTCGATTTCTGGGCCGGCTGGTGCGGGCCGTGTGTCAGCGCGCTACCGACCTTCCGTCAGCTGGTCGACGAGTTCGATGATCGAGGGCTCATCGTTCTCGGAATCAACCTGGATAGGACGGTCGGTGAGTTCGACGCTGCCGTTGCTGAACACAACATCGACTGGCGGCAGGTGTACGACGGGTCGGACGGACCGATCGGCGGTCTGTATCGAATCGAAGGAATCCCGATGACGTATCTGATCGGCGAGGATGGTGTGATCGTCGCCCGGGGGCTTCGCGGCCAGCAGCTGATTGACGCTGTTGCGGATCTGCTAGACGTAGTGGGCGCAGGGGACGCGGGCGGATGAGACGGCGACAGGCGACTCTCATCCTCCTATTGACGTTCGCTTTCGTGGGCGGCGCAACGGGGCAAGAGCCGATTCTCACCTTCTCGGTCGAGCCGGAGAGGATCGCCGTTCCGGTCGGTGGACGTAGCGAAATGCACGTTCTGATCGAGAATGCCTCGATGAGGGAGGCGGACGACATTGCCGTAGTGTCGATCGATCCCGATCTCTTCTCGCTTGTGGCCGAGCCGGAGTCGATCAAGGTCCTTCACCCGTTCGAAGCAGGATCGATCCCGCTTCTGATCTCGACTTCGTCCGAAGCGCCAGAGGGCGAGCACACGGCAACGCTCGGACTGCTCTACACCTATTGCATCGGCGACCTCTGTTTCCAGATCGCGGAGTCCCTTGACGTCCTGCTGATCGCTGAGCCGCCGCCTCCTCTTGGCGATGGAGAGAACGTGCCGATCGCCACGGTCAAGCCCGTGGCGACCCGGACACCTCCTCCGTGGCCATGGGTTGGTTTTGCCTTCGCCGGACTCCTGGTCGTGGGGCTGCTGGTGTTGAAGCGGTTCGCCGTCGGACGACGAACCGCCATAGCGGGGCTCGTTCTGGTCGTCGCCGGTGGACTCGCCTACGGTGTGCTCCGGGATCAGCACGAGCAAGCTCAAGGGGTTGGCTCCGTTCTCTGTACTTCCTGCGTTGGGATTGAGGAGGCGCGCCCGGCTGACGCGCGGCTCACGCCGGCCGCGATCGAGGCGCTTGGGGCCCTCGAGCAGGATGTCGAGCTGACCGTCTTCTACGCGGAGTGGTGCCACGCTTGCCCGTACGCGGAGGCGGTGGTCGAGCGGATGTCCGAGGTCACGGAGCACATCAGCTACCGCTTCATCGACGTCGCGATAGCACCGGATCTCGCCAAGGCCCTTGGGGTCGTCCGATCGGGACGGACGGTCGTTCCCGCGATCTCTCGGGAGGGCTCATCGCAAGTGCTGTTCGGCGTCGAGGATCTGGAGAACCGGTTGCTCGAGTTCCTGGGGGTCGGCGAATGAGAAGCTGGACGCTCGCACGACGCGGCACGCAGGGATTGGGGCTCCTGTTCGGCCTGTTCGGGATTACGGGGATCGGGATGACGCACATCCTCTTTCCGGGCCTTCATTGCTACGCCTGCCCGCTCGCCGTCACCGTCTGCCCGATCGGGCTGATGCAGAATCTGATCGTCTTCGGGACGCCTCCGTTCTTCTGGCTTGGCGCGATCGTCGCCTACGGTTTGATCGCGGGTCGCGGATTCTGTGGGTGGTTCTGCCCGTTCGGGACGCTCAACGACTTGCTTTCCTTCCGGAGAGTCCGGATCTCGAAGTCCTTCTCGTACGGCAAGTTCGCCGTTCTTCTTGGGACGATCATCGCCGCCTGGTATTTCGCGGACACCGTCTTCTGCAAGGTCTGTCCCGCGGCGTCGATCGAGGCGTCGATTCCGTACCTGCTTCTCGGTGTGGCGAAGGTGAATCGTCCATTCCTGATTCACATGGGAACACTCGGAGGGACGATCGTCGGGATGGTGCTGATCTCGCGGTTCTGGTGCCGCTACCTCTGCCCGATGGGCGGTCTCCTGGCGCTGTTCAACCGGGTCAGCTTCCTTCACCTGCGGTTGGATGCCGAACGCTGCTCCAGCTGCCGCGACTGCGCGCCGAGCTGCCCGATGGGGCTTGATCCGCACGTCGAGCACGACGATCACAACTGCATCAAGTGCGGGGAGTGCGTGGAAGCCTGCCAAATGGGCGCGCTCTCTCTGCGCTACGGTCTACGGAAGCAATGATACGCTACGCGATTCTCGGCGCGGTCCAGGGCCTTACGGAGTTTCTTCCGATCTCGAGTTCCGGGCACCTCGTCCTTGCTCAGCGCGTCATCGGTCTGGATCCGCCGGGCGTCCTGCTGGAGGCTCTCCTCCACTGGGGGACGCTTCTCGCCGTGGTGTTTTTCTTTCGCGCGGACCTTCTGGCGATGCTGCGATCGCTCACGCCGAAGGGAACGATCGAGGGTCGAAAGGAGATCGGCCTGATCGCAGCGGGCACCGTGCCTATCGTTGTGCTAGGCCTTCTGCTTCGCGGCTCGATGGACCGAATCTTCGCCGCGCCGACCATACTTGGCGGCAGTCTCCTCGTGACCGCGCTCGTCCTAGGCTTGACCGGAATCATCCGACGCAAGGCGGAGCGGAACCAAGCGCGCTTCCTCGACGCCATCATGATCGGCCTGGCTCAGGCGGCGGCGCTTCTCCCCGGTCTCTCACGAAGCGGGACGACGATTTCCGCGGGCATCTTCGCGGGGCTCACACCGCGCAGGGCTGCACGATTCTCTTTCCTGCTTGCGATTCCAGCGCTCTTCGGCGCGGGCCTGCTCAGTTTGTGGGACGCGGCCGGCGCCTGCAGCGCGGACTCGGTGTCGTGGCTAGGGCTTGCAATGGGAACGATCACGGCATTCGTGGTCGGGCTCGTGGCAATCAGGGCGATGCTGGCGCTCGTCGCGAGGGCGCGACTGTGGGTCTTCTCCTTGTACTGCGCCGCGGTCGGGGTTCTTGTCCTGGTGGGGGTCGCGGCCTGACCGCGATGATCACCTGCTGGCGAACGACAGGAGGAGACTCACCGTGACAATCGCTGCGGCGACGAGGAGAAGGACGAGTGCCTTGGCTGCGGCAGAAGACGTTGTCGTCTCGGGAATCTGCACGAGCGCAGACTCGTCGGTTCCCGTGGATGTCTCGAAGCCAGCCGACGGCGGGGACACGACGACGAATCGGTCGATCGTGTAGGCGCCGTGCGTGCCGGCATCGAGCGTCGTGCGCACGCCCCGCGATGCGCTTCCATCCGGGTTGATCGTGTCGATGATCGTATAGGTATCGCCGGCCTTTCCCGTGAGCACAATCCAGTGGCAATCTTCCGTCTGACTCGAACCGCCGCGGCAGAACGCGCCCCAGTGCACACCGGCCACGACGGGCCGGCCGCTTCGAAGTGCATGATCGATCACGACGGCAGAGACCGGATTCAGCCCTACATCGTTTCGATTGGCGTAGAAGGTCAGCTTCACATCCCCGGGAAGCCGATCCCACGCCAAACAGCAGTCTCCGACCGGGTCCTGTGCGCAATGGCCGAAGCCTCCGTTCTCTCGAAGCCAGTCGTTGAGAACACCCGGATCCATGCCTCTGCGGGCCGCTCCGGTGCAGGAGAACTGTGAGGAGACACTCACCTCAAGGTCGTAGTACGCGAGGACCGAAGCGAATGCTGTAACAAGACAGCCGGTTGTGCTGATCTGATCAGGACAGCCGGACGTTCCAAGGCCGCAGTCACCCCACGCTCCGGGGCCGTCGGTGTAGTTCTGGCTGAATGAGGGAACTGTGTGTGGAAGCAGGATGGTCTCGGCTCCCGCGCAGACCGAGATCAGCACGGTCGCAAGGGCCGTGAGTCCGAGGAGTGCAAACAGCCCTCGCCGACGCATCACAGGAGGATCTCCCGAAGGTCCGTCACATGGTTGATGACGTGGTCGACCCTGGGAACTCGGTTCCCGGCATTGTCATCGGTGATCCAGGTTGTGCGCATGCCAACCCCGTGCGCCCCGATGATGTCGTGCTCGAAGGAGTCACCGACGAAAACCGCCGCTTCCGGTGAGGTGTCGAGTTGCTCCAACAGCCGTCGGAATGGCCGAGGGTCCGGTTTGAAGGCCCCCACGTCGCCAGCGACGACGATGGCATCGACGGAGGACGGCAGCTCCAGCGTGCGGAGCTTCTTCCACTGCATATCGGAAGGTCCGTTCGTCAGGATCCCCAAGCGATAGGTCCTGCGCAGGTCGGCGAGGAGGGGACGGACGCCGTCGAAGAGGCGAAAGCCGGTCTCGCGCCGGATCTCGCTGTAGGCCGAAGCCAGCTGTGTGGCGGCTGCCTGATCGTGGAACCCTCGGGTCTCCAGAATGCGGCTCCATGCTCTTCGTCGCAGCTCGCTCGTCGGAGCGCGAAGGTCCTCTTCCGCCGCCCGCCACGCAGTACCGTAGTCGGCGGCAAGTTCGGCAGACGGTCCGAAGTGGGCCGGGGGGAAGCCCGCCCGGGCCACGGCTCGCTCGACGACCTCCTGCACGGTCAGCGAGTAGTGACTGAGTGTGGAATCCAAATCGAACGCCACGGCTTTCAACGGGTTTGGCATCGCCGGTTGAACGGCATTTCCCCCTCTCGTATGCTCGATCGCCGAGTCGAGGATTTCCTCGATGGGATCACGGCGGATCATAGCTAGGGCATCCGGAGCGATCAAGGAGAGGCAAGATGCGGATCATCGGCGGGTCTCTGCGAGGTCGACGCCTCGTCGACTGGGAAGAGAGTGGGATTCGACCGGTCCGTGACTTCGTTCGATCGGCCCTGTTCAACATCGTCTCGGACTTCGTGCCCGGAGCCGCCTGCCTCGACCTGTGCGCGGGAACAGGAAGCCTTGGATTGGAGGCCCTCTCGCGTGGCGCGAGGAAGTGCCTGTTCGTCGATCACGCGCGCGAGGCTTGCGCGATCATCCGCCGGAACGCTGAGGCGTTGGACCTCCTGGACGAATGCGAAGTCTTCGAAGGAGACGTCGTCGCGGCGATCGATCGATTCGGGCGGCGGGGGCGGCGTTTCGATCTTGTGTTCATCGATCCACCGTACGGCCTTGACCTCGTTGCCCCAACCTTGGAGGCACTCGGCGACGGTCGAGCCTTCACGGACGATCCTGTGGTGGTTGTCGCGACGCGATGGGAGGAAGGCGCGGGCGAGTCTTTTGGCGGGCTCGTTCGAGTTGAAGAGCGACGCTATGGGGACAATCGACTCGACTTCTACCGCAGGTCGGCCTCTCCCAGCGCGTGTGTTGGAGAGAATCCCCGATGACCTACAAGGAGCTCGTTCTTGCCGTTCTAAGCGCGGCGTTGAGTGCGATCATCGGATGGGTGTTGAGTGTCCTTCTTCGGATTCCCGATGTCCCTACATCGCCCGTGGTCCTGCTGTCCGTCCTGATGGTAATCCTGGTGGCTGTTGCGTTGGCGCTGGCAGCGCACGCCTGGCCGCTGAGATGCCCGAAACCGTTCCGGCACCTACGAGGCAGATGGCCCGATGTCTACTGCTACAGAAAGGGGGCGGAGGACAACGTCTTCGTTGGTCGTGTCTATTTGAGGCGCTTCGGGTCGTTTCTGTACGGGGCCGGAAGATCTCGAAGGGTCTGCGGTAGCGCTCCGTACCTCAGGGCGAGGTACTTCTTGATCGGGCTGATCTATCCGGATGGTCACATACGTGGTCGTTGGTGGAGTCTCCATTCGCACGCGAGGTACTTCGGTGTGTACCTCGGCAAGACGAGAGCAAGCGGTCTTGTTGTGGACCTACACTGGGTGGGCACAAGCAACGACACTCCGATGCCTGGGCAGTGGATGTGGTATTACAGGAGCCGCAGGGCGCCGAGGCGCGTCCCTTGAGCTGTCACTCGCCGTCCGTGGGACAGCGATCGACGGGTTGCCGAAAGGCCTGCGGGAGGCTAGGGTTACGAGGACATGACGACACCTGACAAGCTCATCCTGATCACCAATGACGACGGCGTGAACGCGCCTGGGCTTCTCGCACTGAACAACGCGCTCAGCGACTGCGCGACCGTTGAGGTCCTTGCGCCGGATCGAAACTGGTCTGCCGCGAGTCGGACGCGCACCTTCCACAAACCTCTACGTGTCGACGAGGTACGCATGTTGGACGGCAGTCTTGCCCGCGTCTCGAACGGCACACCGTCGGATTGCGTTTCGCTCGCGCTTCTCGGCCTCCTCGATCGACAGCCCGATCTGATTGTCTCTGGGATCAATGCAGGCCTCAATCTGGGACGCGACGTCTCCTATTCGGGGACCGTCGCCGCGGCGTTGGAAGGCGTTCGCGTCGGGATCCCGGCCATCGCTGTCTCACTGGACACGATCAGCGATCCGGCCGAGCTTCCAGACTACTACGCTGCTGCTGCTTTCGCCGCGCGTCTGGCCTCCTTCGTCCTGGCAGGCGCGAATCTTCCGAGGGGCATCCTTCTCAACGTCAACGTTCCGTATCTCCCGAAACAGCGGGAACTGGTGCCGCGGATCACGCGACTGGGGGGAGCTGCCTACGACAACTACCTCGTGACCGGAGAGGATCCTCACGGGCGAAACTACTACTGGATCAGCGGCGATCCAATGACCGACCTACCGCCCGAAGAGAGAGGGACGGACCTCTGTGCCGTCGCAGAAGGGTTCGTCTCCATTACCCCGATCCATCTTGATCTGACCGAGCATT
>Ga0272441_10003241_pt1 | contig 31285 bp, 20 predicted proteins | sample SSMProp6N_FD_193582 | JGI IMG/M metagenome (GOLD analysis project Ga0272441, IMG submission 193582) | Marine sediment archaeal communities from Little Sippewissett salt marsh, Falmouth, MA, United States - SSM-Prop-6N | ecosystem: Environmental > Aquatic > Marine > Wetlands > Sediment ... | reverse complement strand
CCACTGGTTCATGTCGCGGTCGAAGATCTCGGAGGTCAGATGCGAGGTCTGGTATTCGACCGCGAGCTTGTCGAACCGCAGGTTGTTGTGCATGAACCCGCGGCGCGCGATGACGTCGAACGCCTTGCAGGCCGTGTGGAAGATGTTGGAGTAGTGTGCGCAATTGCCGGCGCCCTTGTCGGCCATGAGTGCTTCGTATTGGTCGAACGGCGCGAGGCCGCGCAGCGAGGCGGACCCGATCCCGTTGTGCGGAACGAGCTCACGGATCAGGAGCTTTGTCAGGATCTTCGCTTTCTCATAGTCCGATGTCACGCCGCGCAGCGCCTCGCCCCAGTGGGCGCGGGCGAACTCGCGTTCCGCGTCGGACACTTCGGGACGAACCCAGTCGGACACCTGCCCCTCGTAGAAGTGGATTTGCGGCTTTGTCTTGAGTTTGATCTGGTTCTGGTCGCGCCGCGCGCCGCGTTTCGAAAAGAACGGATGCGTCCGGCATTCCAGGTCGATTTGATACGCGTCGGTCGAATTGCCCGTCGCGAGGACGGGCCGCACGAACAACTGGCGAGTTTGTAGTTCGTCGGACTGCTCGTCGAATGCGAAGACGTTGGTATTGTCCGGCAACGGCTTGAAGTGTTCTCCGTCCTCGGAGTACTCGATGTGCGAGCAGTCCGGCAGACTGGAAGCGAACGCGATGCGAAGTCCGAGCCGGTCGCCGGGCAGCTCTTCGATCGCGCGGAAGCACAGCGGCTCCTGTCCGTAATAGAACGTGCGGTAGTTGTCCTGCAGACTCAGGCGGGCCAAGTCGACGTCTTCTTCCGTCATTTCGTGCCCTCCCGCTCGGCCGGCGCCAGCCATGCCTTGAAGCTTGCGTCGGCGAACAGATGCTCGGCGATCAGCTCGTAGCCGGCCGCCGTGGTGTGGCTCGCGTCCGTGAATACGTCGGACGGCAGGTCCGGCGCCCGGCAGTAGGGCACCTTCGCGTTGTCCAGCCAACGCTCGATTCCCGCCCGCAACGCGGTGTACTTCGTCAGGGCGGCCGGTTCCATCATGTGCGAGTTGAACGGGCCGACCATGACAAACACCCGGTTTCCGCGGCTGCGCAACACGTCGATCGCGGCCCGAAACCGTTGCCATTGAAACGACGCGTCGAGAGTAACCCACGGGAAATCCTGTTTCTTCATGCCTCGCTTGTGCCAGCTCACGGCGTCGCGTTGTGCGGACGCGCTTTCCCGGACGTGGCGCGACAGGGCATCCCGAGCCCTGTACGGATTCTCGGCAGGATGCTCCGAGATCCAGCTTTTCAGATCGAGGTTGTCCTGATAGAGCACCTTCAGATGGCTCAAGAACCCGAGCACGGGCAGATATCGCGAGGCAACACGCGTGATTCGTTCCCCGCGTTCCGCGCGGTAGCACGCGAGCCGGGGACGGAATTGCGGAACAAGCCCCGGATGCTGGACCCGGGCCTCCTCTTCTCCCGTCAGATCCACGTCGCGGGAACTCAGCCACAGCGGGTTCAGGTTCACCAGGACGGCCTTGTCCCGCAGCGCACGCGTGTAGTACTCGGCCAATCCCGCCGCGGCCGCCAGATGCAGACCGGGCACGCCCAGGTTGGCAAACAGCTGCCTGTCGGCCAGGCGGTTAAGGCAAGCAGGGAGCGTGTTGGTTGCGTCCACGTACGCACCCCATATGACCGAATCGCCGAACACCACGGCCGGACGCGTTGCCGTCGCGTGCCGCACCCAACGCGTGTACAGCCAGTAGTCTTCGCTCAGTTCGTACGGCATCCTGAACGCGGGCCCGGGGTCCAGCCGTTCCCGGACCGTCCAGGCGCGTGGGCCAAGCGTCAGTGCCAGCACCAGCAACACGGCGCAGCCGAGCCATTCCCGGCACGACAGCCGTATCGCGTTCGAGCTGAATGTCCACGCGTCCTTCTTCATCGTCGTTGTCTTTGCCGATCAACCCGCGCTCATGTCAAAACTGTTGATAGATGAACGCCTCCCCTTCCGACCCGCTCGTGAGGATCAGGATCAGGATCATGCCGACAGCCAGCGCAATGCGCACCGGCCGGAGTGTCAAGACGCGGCGGAGCCGCGATTCGTGAAACCACTGATAGAGCCAGACCGCCAGCACGAGCCCGAGCAGCACGACCGGAAACTCCGCGGGCCCGGTAAAGGGGGCGGTGAAGATCTTTGTCAGAATCACGCGCGCATCCGCGAAGGTGGCCGCCCGGAAGAAGACCCATGCGAGCATCACGAAAATGAAGACCCAGATCCGCCTCAGCGCGTCCGGCACGCGTTCGGTGTAGAACCGGCTGCGGTCGAGCAGGCGGTTCAGGCACAGCCCGATCGCATGCACGCCGCCCCACGCCACAAAGGTCCAGGCCGCGCCGTGCCACAGGCCGGAGACGAGCATCGTCACGATCAGGTTGCGATAGGTGCGCCATGCGCCCACGCGGTTGCCGCCGAGCGGGATGTAGACGTAGTCGCGAAACCAACGCGACAGGCTGATATGCCAGCGCGCCCAGAAATCGCTCAGGCTGACCGCGACGTACGGATTGTTGAAATTCAGCATCGCATCCACGCCCATCATGCGCGCGAGCCCGCGCGCCATGTCCGTGTAGCCGCTGAAATCGAAGTAGATCTGCCAACAGAACGCGAACGCGGCCGTCAGCACGGCGAACCCTTCGTAGTCGCCCGGGAACTCGAAGACATTGTTCGCGTAGAGCGCCAGGAAGTCGGCGAGCGCAACCTTCTTGAACAGCCCGACGACGAACAGCGAAATCCCGTCGCCTATGTGCTGCGCCGTGATCGGACGCGGCTCCTTGAGTTGCGGAAGAATGCCGCCCGCCCGCTCGATCGGGCCCATGACGACCTCCGGGAAGAAGGCAATGAACGTCGCGTAGCGCAGGAAATTGCGCTCGGCAGGAATCGTGCCGCGATAGCAGTCGACCACATAGCTGATCGAACGGAACGAGTAGAAGGAGATGCCGACCGGCAACAGAATTGACGGCTCCGGCAGCCGTGCCGACATTTGGGCCAGACCGAGCAAGCCGTTCAGACTCTCGGTCACGAACCCCGCGTATTTGAAGAAACCGAGCAGCAGCAGGCTGTTCAGGACGCTGAGCGTCAATACCAGCTTCCGGCGGCGCCCCGCGCCTGAAACCGCGCGTCCCGCGAAATAGTCGACGACCGTCAGATACAGAACCAGCAGCAGGAACAGCGGGTTCCAGGAGCCGTAGAACACGTAGCAGGCCAGCAGCAGCCAGGGCACGCCTAGCCGCGTCTTGCGCAGGCCCAGCCAGCCCGCGTAGAACACGGCGAAGAAGCCCAGAAATGTCCAGGACTGGAATGACATGTTGTCTGCCGGTCGCTATTGTGTTTCCGACTTCCGACTTCCGACTTCCGACTTCCGACTTCCGACTTCCCCTCACTCCACGCGCCGGACACAGCGGAACCCGAACACGTTGTCGCCCACGCACACGTCGGGCGGATTCTGCGGTTCGGCGCGTCGGGCCGCGGAACGGCAGTGCTCCGGTTCGTCCAACGAGGAGCCTCCGCGCAGTACGCGTTCGGTGCCGCTCGCCGGTCCCTTCGGATCCTTGGCCGCGCCCGCGGCATACGCGTCCGGCGCGTAATAATCGTTGCACCATTCCGACGCATTGCCGTGCATGTCGTACAGGCCCCAGGCGTTCGGCTTCTTCTTGCCGACCTCACGCGTCTTCTCGCCCGAGTTCTTCTTGAACCACGCGAAGAACTTCAGCCGCTTCGCGGCTTTGCCCGAGGCGTAGGGTGTCGTCGTGCCCGCCCTGCACGCGTATTCCCATTCCGCTTCCGTCGGGAGCCGGTAGCCCGACGCCTCAAAATCGCATTCCCAGGTCTCTTCGTCGTAGCACGGCTCCAGCCCTTCCCACAGCGAACGCTCGTTGCAGTAGCGCGCCGCATCACGCCACCAGACCTGTTCGACCGGCCCCTTCGCCGCTTTCCATCGTGATGGATTGGAGCCCTCCATGATCTTCTTGTAGTGCGCCTGCGAGACTTCGTACTTGTCCATGTAGAACGGACTGACCGTTATCTTCCGTGCCGGCTTTTCGTCCGCCGCACCTTGCGTGCTGCCCATCGTGAACGTCCCGCCCCCAATCAAGACCATCGCTACGCCACTCTCCGTGCGGATCTCTTTCGGCGCCGCGATCACGGTAGAATGCGCCAGGAGTACCGACAGGGTCGCCAGAATGCCAACCATCTCTCTCATCCCTCGGGCCCTCCTTTAAGAATGCGGTATTCTAACCAAGGATTACACGGATGTCAGAGAAGAAATCCGGACTTTTTGCCGAAGAAGCCAAACACAGGCTCGACCCGCGTCGCCTGTCTCGATCTAACCCGCACACCGCGCCTTCCGCCCGGCGGCGTCCAATTCGTATACGAATATGCACGTCGTTGTCAATCCCTTTCCGGCCCGGCCCTTGACAAAGTGCCGCGTGTTTGTCAATTGTTATACGAATTGGCGTGCCGGTAGCGGCATGCGGTTGGATCGAACCGGGCCTTTGGCCAACTCCGTGATCGTCAAACGAGACCTGAGAACGTATTCTGGGCAGCGTACGGGTACGAGGCTGGAACGTGAATTCTACGGGGAGGACGCTATGCGGCGCACACATTGCGGTCTGTTCCTGCTGACGATTGCGCTGGGGCTGGGCGTGCCGGCTCGTGCGTTAGGGGGCGGAGACCGGGGGGGGGCGCGCCCGTTGATCGTGTACGGGCGTCGTCCGTCGGGACCGTGGGGTCGTTCGGGTCTTTTCAGTGTACTGGGGGATGGTACGGAAACGAACGTGACGTATCATTCGGGGGTGCACACGGCGCCGCGAATTTCTCCGGACGGCCGGCATATTCTTTTTAATTCGACGGAAGGCGGCGAGATAGGAGTATGGCTTATTGACGGGCGGACGTACGCGCGGCGTCGTGTGTGCGACGGGGATCAGGCGGAGTGGTCGCCGGACTCGGGCCGGATCGTGTTTCGTCGAATGGGTGCGATTTTGGAGCGTGATCTTGGCTCGGGCCGCGAACGGCGGCTGACGCCGCGGAATTGGCAAGGTTCTCGATTCCCGAGCTATTTTCCGGACGGCCGGCGTGTGTTGTGCGTTGCGGGTTCGGACCGCGACGCGCATCTTGCTGTGCTTCGGCCGGGAGGCAGGCCTGAGACGTGCCGGGTGGGCTACGTGCCGACGGCGCCGAAGCCGTCGCCGGACGGCGCCCGGATCGCGTGCCAAATCGGGCCCCACATCTACGTGCTGAGTGTTGACGGGAGGAGCCGGCGCCAGCTGACGACGGCGGGCGGGGTGCAGTGTTGGCCGACGTGGTCGACGGACGGAAAACACGTCGGGTACTGCCAGTTCGAGCGCGCCGATTGGGATCGGCCGGGCGCGAACTGCGACTATTATGCCGCGTCGCTTACGGAGCCCGGGACGGTTGTACGGCTCAAGCGCAAGATCAACGTGAATCCCGGCTGGGGCGGTGTTGTGGAATCCGGGGCGCGCCGGATTCGGGCTGCGGGCAAGACGCTCGAGGTTCTGGAACGCACGGGATCTGCCGGGCGTGCAGCGGCGGCGCCGATAGGCGAGGCGCACGGCTGGCGCCTGTTACAGACGGGCAGACTGCCGCATTCCTTGACCGGTACGTTGGCGGTCCGGAACGACTGGGGCAGCGTTTTGTTCGATTTGCAGGAGCGGACCGTGCTGCTGGTGCCGCGTCTGGACCGTGAAGGCGCTGTGCCGGTCGAGCTCGCGGTCGGGCCGGGCACGGGCCTTGGCGGGGCCGCGATTGTTGCGCGCGATGCGGACAGCCTGACGGTGCGGGCCGCGTGCGGCGCGGGGGCCGGGCAGGAACAGACGTTTCTGTTCCGGATCCTGCGGACACGGCCGACCATAGAAATTCGGGCATCCGCGGCGCGCGCCGCGGACGCCCAGCTTCTCGTTCGTGCCGCGTGTCCGCACATTGTGTTGCCGGACCCGCTCGCCGACGATCTGGTTCTGACCGTTGCGGGTTTGATCGGGGCGCGTGGCCCTCGGGCCCGTTCGGCGCACGCGATCCCGAAGAGCCCGCTGATTCTGTGCTCGCCTGATTGCTGGGGCGGCGACGCCATGCTGGTGATTTCGTGTGCGCAAGCCGAGCAGGCATCGGTCTTTGGCGGCGCGGGCCGCGCCTTTGCCGGCGTGCGGATCCGTGCGTCGCGCGGGCGGCCCGTCTACGTCGCGATCCTGCCGGGCAAGAAGATCTGGCATGTCGCGCAGCTGGCGCCGGACGCCGAGAAGGGAAAACTCGGCTTTAGATGGCGGCATCCGTTTCCGGCGCAGTATCGAATTGCGGCGTGGGGCCCGCGCGCGTGGCGCACGAGCGTTTATGCGGAGAAGAAGGCGCCGAAATTCGTGTCCGTCGCGGATGCCGGCTCGGGAGACCGGCTCACCGGCGCCGTTGTCTATTTCGGGGACCGAACGCAATACACGGACCCCGCCGTGTTGACACCAACGGACCTGCTGGTCGACATCTACGGCTGCGAGGCAGGCCGTGCGCTGCTCACGCATGCGGGGGTTGCCTCGAAAGACCACGAGGCGTGGCTGCTCAAAAACGTTGTCCGCAATTCCTATTGGGCGGGCCGCTGCATGGTGGGCCGTGCGCGCTGGCCTGTCCCGCTGATGCGCTCGATTGTGCGTGACAGCAAGGACTTGTTCGAAAGCTATGACCGCCAGATCGCGGACGCGACGTCTTTTCTGCGCGCGCTGGACCGGCGTCGGCAGCGGCTGCAGGCGAAACCGGCGACGCGCCGGTTCGCCGCGCAACTGAAGACGGCGCTTGGCGAACTCACGCTGCAGCCGCCGCGCCGAACGACAGCCGACTTGGATCGTGCCGCGGCCGCGGTGCTCGAGCACATGCAGACCGATCCATTCGCCAAAACCAGAGACGGGCGCAGCGCGACGGCAAAAGAGTTCCGCCGGCTCTGGAAAGCGCTCCGCCTCATCGGACAAGAAGGCAGGACGGAGCGTTGGCGGATCCTGGCGAAGCTTGAGGATACCGTGCGGAACGTGCGTAACACCGTACGTTGGTGCATTGCCACCGGATCCGGGCCTGCCGCGGAGGCAGAAGCCATCGCGGAGCGCGCCGGGAACGTACTGGCACAAAAGCATTGGACTCGGAACATCTACTTTGACTCGCACGATTTCGCTTTTTCCATGACCCCGAAGAAGGAGGGCAAGTGACGTGAACACAAGTCCGGTTTGTCGCCGTTGCGTGCTCTTCTGGCCGCGGAAAACGCGGGTACGGGTGTCGCGACGCCAGGTCGTTGCCCCACTGATCGGCCTCGTGCTGTGCCTGCCCGCCGCGCTTCGGGCGGGCCCGGACCCAAAAGCCTGGGACCCGAACGGCGAAGCACGGCTCCCATCGACCGAGCCACAAGCGGGTTGGTCGCGGATCGACGCCGCGCAGCATGCGTTCTGGCGTGACGCGATTGTCGAGAATCGGTACATGACGCTCGCGTTCAGCGCGGCGGACGGCGGTATCCGCGTGTATCCGAAAGACAAGACATTGACGGACGCCGCGCTGCCGAGCACGTTGATCGAGCTCGCGCCGAAGCCGGCCGGCAGGCGCTGGCGGCTCGTGGGCAAGGAACGCGGTGAGCTGCAGCTCGTCTCTGGCGAGGCAGCGGACCAGCCGCATTTTTACGTGGGCAGCAAGCTGCTGAGAATCAAGTCCACTTCGCATGAAATTCGCATCCGGGTCCGGGATCGGCTTCGGTTCGGCTTGATCCCGGCGCTGATCGGAGACGATCTGCGGTTCGACCCGCGCAGCTATTCGAACGACGTGGGCCGCGTGTGGATCCCCTCGGAGAATGCGTTTCTGGGCCTTGCAACGGGCGAGGCGCGTATGCTTGTGTGCGTCTGGCCCGAGGGCGGCCAGAAGGCAAGCTTCACACTCGGCCGGGACCCCAAGCACGGACGTGTGATCGACGCGTTCGAAATCGTGCCGAGCGGCACGGATTTCTTCCTGGCTACCGTCAGCCGGCCCGGCATCTGGCATCTCGAGAAGATGGATGACGGCTACCGCAAGCGCGAAGTGCGCAGCACGTGGCACCGTCCGTTCAATGCGGAGCGGTGGCGTGTGCAGCTTGCGCTGAACGGCGTGTGGAGCAGCCTGCAGTTCCGTGACAAGCAGGGCGAGCGCGGCGTGTTCGGACACAAAATTGCGTCGCCCGCCTGGTTCAGGGACGGCAACGCTTATTTCACCGTCGGCAAGGGCGTCTCGACCGGCGATGCGCTGGTCTATCCGCTCGGCCCGAAGAAGGGGGGCACGGTCGACACGCCGCTCGATCTGATGTACGCGGCACTGGGCAAGGAGACCACGGACCGGCTGCTCGACGCTTCCGGCCAGTGGACGGACGGACGGCGGCGCCTGTCGGACTATCCGTTGTCCGAGGGATACCCGTATCTGGACGGCAGTTACACGTGCCATGTGAAGCCCGTCCTGTACGCGGTTCTGGACGCAGGGCGCGGGAAGGAAGAGTACGAACTTGTCCGGGCACTGCTCTACGACATGCTTACGTTCACGGCCGCGCAACGCAGCCGAATCTTCGAATTCTTCGCGTTCGCCGACGAGCTTGCCGCGTACTGTGACGCGTTGCACGAGCGCGAACCCGACCTGGCGGACCGCTTTGCCGGCATTCGGGAGCGGGTGTACAGGATGCAGGCACTGCGCACGAAGCACGCGGACGAGCTGGACCGGGCCCGCTGGATGCGGGACGTGGATGCGATTCTCGCGGTGATCCAAACGGACAACCCCGAGACACTCGAGAAGAGCTCCTATCACGCACGCAGAATGCACAACGTCGGTTCGCTCACGCTGCACAAGCTGCTGCCCAACCTGTTGGCGCAAACCCGCAAGATCCACGCGGCGGCGGGTCACGCCTGCGCCGAGCGGCCCGACGCCGTTGCGGTCTGCCAGGAGATCCGGAAACGGACGCGAAAATGCCTGCGCCGTCCCTTCTTCAGTCATCGGTAGCCCTGAATGGCGCAAGATAAGTGCGCTTTGGGATCTGTCGCGTTACCGTCGGCATTCCCTTGGCCCGCCGTCGTCCCGAGGCGCGCCGCGCGCCGCGGCACGACGGCGGCTGCCTGCGCGCACGAACACGCTTCGCAGAAAATTAACCGTTTCTTCATGGTTCTTACCGCACAGCGATGTATACTCTGCTGCATTGCACAAGGAGGACGGCGCCTGATGAGCGGAGATGGCGGGCGGAAACACTGGATCGGCTTCGATCTCGGCGGCACGAAGATGCTTGCGCTTGTCCTGAATGAGGCCTTCGAGAAGATCGCGCGCAAACGCAAGAAGACAAAGGCGCACGAAGGCAGTGAAGCGGGGCTTGGCAGGATCGTGCGCACGATCGAGGGCGCCTTGGGCGAGGCGGGCCTGAACAAGGATGAGTTGTGCGGCATCGGCATCGGTTCGCCGGGCCCGCTCGATTTGAAGCGCGGCATGATCCTGGACACGCCGAACCTGGGCTGGCGCAACGTGCCGTTGAAGGCGACGGTCGAAGAGGCGTTCGGTTGCCCCGTGGTCGTGGCCAACGATGTGGATGCCGGCACCTACGGCGAATATCGGCTCGGTGCCGGCAAGCAGGCCCGATGTGTCGTCGGGATCTTTCCCGGTACCGGCATCGGCGGCGGCTGTGTCTATGACGGGCGCTTGATCCAGGGGCACACGAATTCGTTCATGGAGATCGGGCATATCCCGATCCAGCCCGGCGGTCCGCTGTGCGGCTGCGGCCGACACGGCTGCCTCGAGTCGGTCGCCAGCCGGCTCGTCGTCTCCGCGTCCGCCGCGGCCGCCGCGCATCGCGGCGATGCGCCGCACCTGCACGAGGCGGCGGGCACGGATCTTGCCGACATCCGCAGCGGCGCGCTGGCCGCCGCGATCCAGGCCGGCGACACGGTCGTCGAGCAGATCGTCCGCGAGTCCGCGCGCTGGGTGGGACGCGCAGCCGCGACGGCCGTGAATCTGCTGGGGCCGGACATCGTAGTGCTGGGCGGCGGGCTGGTCGAGGCGATGCCCGAGCTCTACCGCGAGGAGGTCGCAGCCACGGCGCGTTCGCTCGTGATGCCCTCGTTCGAGGACAGCTTCGAAGTCGCTGTTGCCACATTGGGCGACGACGCAACCGCGCTCGGCGCCGCGGCCTGGGCCGAACGAAGCCTTCGGAGTGCAGCCGTCTGACTGCCGCCTTCAGCCAGGCTCGGATGCGCAGACACGCGCAGCCGGCCTAGGTTGACGACAAGCATCGTCTGTGGGAGACCCGCAAATGTCTCGAAAACCGGATCACCGGGAACAAGCGCCCGGCCGGCAGGCCGAGCCGCCGCCGCGCCCTGTCGCGGTCCTGGACCTGGGCACCACGGCCGTCCGCCTGACGATCGCGGAGATCGCGGCGGACGGCAAGGTTCGGCGGCTGGAGGATCTGCAGCAGGCGGTGAATCTGGGCAGGGACGTCTTTGCCGAGGGCGCGATCAGCAAGGCGACCATCGAGGAGTGTGTCCGTGCGCTTCGCGGTTTTCGGGCCGTCCTGACCGAATACGAGGTCAGCGGCCCGAACAGTGTGCGCGCGGTGGCGACGACGGCGGTGCGCGAGGCCTCGAACCGCCAGGCGTTCTGCGACCGGATCTACATGGCGACGGGGTTCGATCTGGAGTTGCTCGAGAATGCGGACATCGCGCGGCTGACCTACCTGAGCATGCATGACGACTTTGCCGGCGGGCCCGCCTTTAAGGATTCCGACCTCGTCGTTGCCGAGGTCAGCGGCGGCAATACCGAGCTGCTCGTGCTGCGCCGCGGCGCCGTCGCTTTCTCGCAGAGCCAGTCACTGGGTTCCTATCGGATGCGCGAGATGCTCGAACTCTTTCACACCCCGCTGGGCCGGCGTCGGCGCGTGATGGAAACGAACATCCAGCGTACCTTGGACCAGATCCTCGCAGACGTCACGCTGAAGCAGCCGCGCATGCTCGTTGCGCTCGGCGGCGATGCCCGGCTGGCGGCCGGTCAACTGGCGCCGGACTGGGACCAGTCCGCACCGGCCGAGTTGACGCTGCGCGCGCTGAGGCGATTGACCGAGGACGTGCTCGGTCTGTCGAGCGAAGAGGTCGTGGGGCGATTCCACGTATCGTTCCCGGACGCCGAGACGCTCGGCCCCGCGTTGCTCGTGTATGTGCGCATGGCGCGCGCGCTCGGCCTCAGGAAAATCCTGGTCAGCAAGGCGACGACGCGGCACGGATTGTTGCTGGAAATGGCGGCTGCCGGCTCGTGGACCAAGGAGTTCGCCGCGCAGATCGTGCAATCGGTGCTGGAACTCGGGCGCAGGTACCGGTTCGACGCGAAGCATGCGCGACATGTCGAACGGTTGAGCAAGACGCTTTTCGCGGCGCTGCAGATCGAACACCGGCTCGCGCCGCGCTACGAGCTGCTGCTGCGCGTCGCGGCGTTGCTGCATGACCTCGGCCGATTCATCAGCCAGCGCAGTCACCACAAACATTCGCACTATGTGATCAAGAACAGCGAGCTTTTCGGGCTCCCGCCGCGCGATGCGTTGCTTGTCGCATTGACGGCACGTTATCATCGCCGCGCTTCGCCCAAGCCGAGCCACGACGATTATCCGAACCTGACGCGGGAGGAACGGCTGGTCGTCACCAGGCTTGCCGCAATCCTGCGTGTGGCCGAAGCGTTGGACCGCTCGCACAGCCAGCGCGTGCGCGACATCTCTTGCGAACTCGCAAAGGACAAACTCGTGATACGCATCCCCGGTGTCTCGGATCTGTCGCTCGAAGAGCTCGCGTTGAGCCAGAAGGGCAGTTTGTTCGAGGACGTGTACGGGATGCCGGTCGTCCTGCGCAGAGGACGCTAGCCCTGAATGATTCATGCGCGACGCAGGGGGGGCGACGAAGGTGCCGACGAAGGTGCCGACGAAGGTGCCGACGAAGGGGGGAGGGGGTAGGGTGTCAAGCGCAAACCAGGATGTGACAGGTGGCGCGAGGTAAGAAGAGCCGATACTTGAACCGGGAACTGAGCTGGCTTGCGTTCAACGAGCGCGTGCTCGCGCAGGCACTGGACGAGAGTGTGCCGGTTCTGGAGCGGGTGCGATTTCTTGCGATCACCAGCTCGAACCTGGACGAGTTTTTCATGGTCCGGGTGGGTGGTTTGCGGATGCTCCAGGCGCGTGCTCCGACGAAGCGCGACGCGTCCGGCCTGAATCCGGAGGAGCAGCTCGCGCTGATCCACGCGCGGGCCGGCGCGATGGCGATCCTGCAGAACCGATGTTGGTCCGACCTGCTCGAACCGCGTCTGGCGGCGGCCGGCATCCGGCGTCTGCTTCCGGCGCAACTCTCGGTCGAACAGTGCTCCTATGTTGCGCATTTGTTCGAACAGGAAATCTACCCGGTCCTTTCCCCGATTGGCGTCCGGCGGGGCCGGCCGGGCCCGCTGTTGACGAACCAGGTCCTGCATTTTGCGGTCCGCCTCAAGACGCCGGCCGCCGGCCCGCGGCCGAGGCAGCGTTTTGCCATGCTGCCCATCGCGCGCAACCTCTCGCGGCTGGTCACACTGCCGTCGGAGAGTGGGTACTGCTTCATCCTGCTCGAAGACGTGGTCGGCATGCATATCGACCGGTTTTTCCCTGGGGAATCGATCGCCGAATGCCTGACGTTCCGGATCACGCGCAACGCGGATCTTGCGGTTCGCGAGGATTTCGCCGAAGACTTGCTCGCGGACATGGCGGCGGTGCTGCTGGCCCGCAAGCGCAGCAGATGCGTGCGGCTCGAGATCGCCGGCAAGCCGACCAAGGCGCTGTTACGCTTCATGCAGCGCGCGGCAAAGGCGGCATCGGACACGCTCTACGTGGTGCCGGGCCCGCTGGATCTGGCGGGGCTCATGCCGCTGGCGCAGACGCCGGGCGCCGATCCGTTGCGCTATGAACCGTGGCCGCCGCAGCGCCAGCCGGAGTTCGGGCACAACCGCTCGATGTTCGATGTGATTTCTGAGCAGGACCGTCTGGTGAGCCTGCCCTACGATCCGTTCGACCCTGTGGTGCGGCTGTTGGAGGAAGCGGCGGAGGACCCTGGCGTAGTGGCGATCAAGCAGGTTCTTTACCGTACCAGCCAGGACAGCCGGATCGTGGCGGCCTTGGCGCGTGCCGCGACGAACGGCAAGCATGTCACAGCGATCGTGGAGTTGAAGGCACGATTCGACGAGGCCCGCAACATCGAGCGGGCCAGGGCCCTCGAAGATGCGGGCGTGCAGGTGCTCTACGGGGTGAAAGGCCTGAAAACGCACGCGAAGATCTGCCTGATCGTGCGGCGCGAGCCCGGCGGGCTGCGCCGTTACATGCATTTCGGGACGGGCAACTACAACGAAACGACCGCCCGGCTCTACAGCGATGTCGGGTACATGACCTGCGACGAGGATCTCGGCCGCGACGCTTCGGCCTTCCTGAATTCGGTGACCGGCTATTCTCAGCCGCAGCGGTACACCAAGCTTGCGGCCGCGCCGCTCGGGCTGCGCGATCGTTTTCTGGAGTTGATTCGCGCGGAAATCAACTGGAAGAAGCAGGGCCGCGCGGCCTCGATCATGGCGAAAGTCAACGCGCTGGTCGATCCCGGCATCATTGACGCGCTCTACGAGGCGTCCGCTGCGGGCGTCGAGATGCAGCTCAACGTGCGCGGCATCTGCTGTCTGCGGCCCGGCGTGCGCGGGTTGAGCCCGAGCATCTCGGTCGTGAGCATTGTAGACCGGTTCCTGGAGCACGCCCGCATGTTCGTGTTTCAGAACGGCGGCAAGCCGCGCGTGTTTATTTCCAGCGCGGACTGGATGCCGCGCAATCTGGACCGCCGCATTGAACTGCTGGTCCCCATCGAAGAGCCGCGTGCGCGCACGCGCGTGATCGAGACGATGCGCACGTATTTCAAGGACAACACCAACGCCTGGCGGCTCGGCCGCGACGGCGAATACCGGCGTGTGCATCCCCACGGACGGCAGCGCCGGGTTCGCGCGCAACAAGTGCTCTATGAGCAGGCGCGCGCATTGTCGCGCCGCCCGAAGAAACGGCCGCCAACGATGTTCGAACCGCACCGCGCGCCGGCCCGCCCCGCCGGCCCCGGCTGAGGCCGCAGCGCGGTGCTCTGTGATCGGTAGGCAGCAGCAAGCGATCGGCCCGGGTGATGAACACGAACCACTGAGGAGGTACGTGATGCAACTCTACCTGATCCGACACGGGATCGCGGTCGACATCGGCGAGTTCGGGGTCAAGCGGGACAAAGACCGCATGCTTTCGGACAAGGGCGCGAAACGCACACGGCAGGTCGCCAAGGCGCTGGCAGCCATGCAGTGCTTTCCGGACCGGATCGTGACGAGCCCGCTCGTTCGTGCCGTGCAGACCGCCGGGATTCTGGCGGAGCAGCTCACGCCGGGCATCGAGCCGGAGCTCTGCGAGCATCTGAAGCCCGGCAGCTCGGCCGAAGAGATGGTCCGCTGGCTGGGAACGGGGTCGGCCCGCTCGGTTTTGGCAGTCGGGCATATGCCCGATCTCAGTCGTCTGGCCGCGTTGCTGCTGTGCGCCGATTCGAGCCCATTTCTCGAGTTGAAGAAGGCCGGCGCCTGCAGTCTTACCTTTCCGCAACGTCCCAAGCCGGGCGCGGCACGTCTCGAGTGGCTGCTCGAACCGCGGTTCCTCAGGCAAATGGCGCACGCGAAGGCATAGTGCCCGCCGCTCACGGCGTTTCGGCTGTGTCGTGGGGCCCGAACCAGACGCCCGGTTTCGCCGCCCAGCGCCAGGCTTTCGTCAGAAGCTCCGAGCTGTCCGCGAGCGGAATGCCTTGCTCGAGCAGTGCAAGCGTTTCGTGCCAGGGCTTCAACCCGCTGACCGCATCGAGCGCCTGCACGTTCTGCCAGCCCAGACAGTTGGCGATCTTCAGGGCGCGCGCCGGGGGCAGCCCCTTGAGCCAGCCTGTAAGAAACCCGCCGACGGCGGCGTCGCCGGCGCCGGTTGCGGCCAGCACCTCGGGCGCGATGAAGGCGGGGCACCAGATTTCGCGGCTGCCCCAGGCGCGGACGTCGTGGCCCGGCGCCGTGTCGGACAGCTCGGACGCCGAGCGTGTGCGCAGATAGATGCCGCGGCTGCCGCCTTTGAGGATGGCGATCCGACAGCCCAGCTCAAGCGCGTGTGCGGCCAACCGTCTGTAGGCCTCGATATCCAGGCACCCGAGCAGATCCTCGTCGGGATGTTCCGCACGTATCGCGCGGAACCGGGCCGGCTCGAACGAATAGAGGGATTCCTCCACGGACGGCACGAATAGATCGACATGGGGCAGCACACGTTCCAGGATGCGTTGCCAGTCGGCCTTGCCCGCATCCGCTTCGGGATCGGCCAACGTCATATCCAGCGATGTCGTCGCGCCGGCCGCGCGCGCGGTACGGAACAGGCGTTCGAGCGTCGCGCCGCGATCCTCGAACATGCCCTGCATGAGCTGCGGGTAGCCGAAATGGAAATGGCGGCATTGTGCGACGAGCTCGGCCGAGACGTCGTCGGCGCAGAACGTGTCGTTCGTGCCCGGGTTGTGGATGAAGCAGCGGTCCAAGCGGGGGGGGGCCAGAACGACCGAATACGAGCTTGCGACGCCGGCGACGACCCGGATCCCGTCGGTGCTGCCGTGTTCCTGCATACGCTCTACGATCAACCGCCCGAACGTGTCGTCGCCGACCCTTGCACTGAAGCAGACGCGGTTGCCCAGGATCTTCATGCAGATGCCCGTATTTGAGACGGCCCCGCCCGTACTGATCCGGGCTTCGTGCACGTTGGTGCAGCCGCCGGGCACCAGCAGCTCGCCCAGCGATTTTGCACCGGTGTCCGGGAACCGTGGGGTCAGGTCCAGGCACAGGTGCCCGGCGCACATCACGTCGTACTCCTTGGTCATTGCATGGTCTCCCTTGAAGAAAGCTCCCTTCGGTCGCTTTCAACACTCAACATACAACATCCAACATGCAACATTCAATCTGGGGACACGCTGGGCGCCGGACTCCCCATTGAGTGTTGAGTGTTGACTGTTGCCTGTTGTCTGTTGCCTCTTCCTCCCCTCTGATCGACGTTCGTGGGGCGGACCAGCCGTTCTTTCAGCATTCGGTGCACGGCCTCGGCGTAGAGTGCCGCGCCCTTGTCGGAGAAATGCCCGTCGATTTGCCCAAAATCGAACCAGGTCGCGACCTCCTGTATCCCCCTGCTCCGCGGCAGATAGTCGAGCATCTCGATGATCTCGAGGTCGTTGCCGGACTGTTCGCGTGCCAGACAGAAGGTGCGCCAGAGCATACGTCCGAACTCGGCCTCGTCCCAGAGCTCCGTCTCGGCGGGGTCCGGCGGGCAGATCTCGATCCCGATCGGGTTCCGCGCGAACAGCACATGCGGGTGCGCGGCGTTCAGCTGGTGCAGAGCAGCGAGACAGAGCTGAGCGGCGCGTTCAGGCGGCCGGACGGTGTCGTCGCGGAAGAGCCGCGGCCGCATCCCGAACCGGTGTCCGAGCCGCTTCGCGAACAGCTCCGGATACAGCGAGAACCACGGCACGCGCCGGACCCGCAGGCGCCGCACGTGGCGGATGATGGTCTCGGCCTCGGATCGGTTCTTGGGCTCGGCGGCGACAACCTGAAAATCGCCGTCGGGATTCGAGAGGTCCGCTGGCAGCGACCACGTGCAGATGCCGAGCTGATAGGCCAGTCCGTTTACTTCGCATGGGATCGTTGCCCGCCAACTGAAGCGCCGGTCGATGTCGTGCGTGATGAAGCTTGCCACAATCAAGTCCGGGCTGTACCGACTCAGATCATGTTCCAGCACGCTTGGCCACTGCAGGATCCCGGTCCCGTCCATCGCCCCGTTGATCACCTTGAACGTGCGGACGCCGAGCTGTGCCTTGAGTGCTTCGTCCGCGTTGAGCAGGTCTTCGAGCGTGATCGGCCAGGCTTGCGCCCGGCGCCAGCATGTGCCGAACGAATCGGCGAGCACCCCGATCCGGTACTCGCCCTGCGACTGCTCGAAGGTGTCGACACGCGGCGAGACGTGGCTGTGGTTGTTGATCCGGATCGGCGGATGCCGGGGCAGTGGCCAGACCGAGTTCGGATAATAGCGGAACCCGAGCGTGTTGTGGAACATGCACGGCGGGCACTCGGCCCAGTCGTTCAGCCGGATATCCGTGGCCATCAGCTCGCGGTAGCGCCCGTGGCGGTAGACGCCCTCGGCCGTGTAGTAGACGGTCAGCGCCGCGGCGAGCGCGAGCGCGAGCTTGAGCAGTAGTCGTCGGGCTCTCATGGCCGACCTGATCCAGTACACCGGTTGGCGATCCCGCCGGCGCGCATTTGTCAATGTCTAATGACGAAATCCGAATGACCAAGGAGCCGTGTGAGTACCTTGTCGGTTTCGGCCTTCGTGCTTAGTCATTCCTTCGTGCTTGGGTATTTCGTCATTCGTCATTTTGCCGGAAGCGATCGCATTGCCCGGGCTTGCGCTCACAGCAGCCGGCCCTGCCGGTCTTTCGGGTCGATGCCGAGCTTCTGGTAACACAGTTCGGTGACGACCCGGCCCTGCGGAGTCCGTTTCATGTAGCCTTCCTGAATCAGGTACGGCTCGTAGACTTCCTCGATCGTGTCGGGCTCTTCACCGACGGAGACGGCCAGCGATTCGATCCCGACCGGCCCGCCGGAGAACCGGTGGATGATCGCCTCGAGTATGCGCTTGTCCATCTCGTCGAGCCCGTGCTCGTCGATGTCCAGCATCTGCAGCGCTTTCTTCGCGATCGGCTCCGTGATCTTGTTGTCTGCCTTGACCTGCGCATAGTCGCGTGTCCAACGCAGCAGGTGGTTCGCGATCCGGGGCGTACCGCGGGATCGGCCGGCAATCTCGCGGGCGCCGTCGGCGTCTACGTCCACGTTGAGGATGCGTGCCGAACGTTCTACGATCGTGCGCAAATCGTCGGGTTCGTAGTAGTCCAGGCGGTTCGTCATGCCGAACCGCGAGCGCAGCGGCGAGGAGAGCAGGCCGCTCCGGGTCGTCGCGCCGACCAGCGTGAATTTCGGCAGCTCCAACCGCACCGATCGCGCGTTGGGGCCCTGGTCGATCATGATATCGATCACAAAATCTTCCATCGCTGCATACAGATACTCCTCCACCGCTTTCTGGAGCCGGTGGATCTCGTCGACGAACAGCACGTCGCCGCGTTCCAGGCTCGTGAGCAACCCCGCGAGGTCGGCCGGCTTGTCGATGATCGGGCCGGAAGTCGCCTTCACGTTCACGCCCATCTCCTCGGACAGGATGTAGGCCAGCGTCGTCTTGCCCAGGCCGGGCGGGCCGGAAAACAGGACATGATCGAGCACGTCCTTGCGCCCAAGCGCAGCCTCGACAAACAGCTCCAGGCGCTCCTTGACTTTGCGCTGCCCGGTGAAATCGCGAAACTTCGACGGGCGCAGGCTGATGTCGAAATCGACGTCGCGCTCGTTCATCTCGCCGATCGGATGTTGTTTCATCGGTGTGATCCGCAACGATAGTTCTGGATTCGATGCTGTCCCCAAGATTAAGGTATACGCCCGGATTATCAAGAACATAGAGGCTGGAGAAAACGAGTATGGCAATCACGCGTGAACAGATCCTCGACTATCATCTCGGCGGCAAGATCGGGCTCGCTTTGACCAAGCGGCTCACCGATCGCGACACACTGAGCATGGCCTACACGCCGGGCGTGGCGGAGGCGGTCAAAGCGATCCATGCAGAGCCGGCGAGCATCAACCGCTACACGGCGAAGGCGAACACGGTGGCGGTGGTCACGGACGGCACGGCGATTCTGGGGCTCGGCGATTTGGGCGCGGAAGCGAGTATTCCGGTGATGGAGGGCAAGGCGGTACTGTTCAAGGCGTTTGCCGATGTGGATGCGTGGCCGGTGCCGCTGAGCAACTGCCGGGCGGGCGGCAAGAACACGGGCCCGACCGACGTGGACCTGCTCGTCGAGCGGACCGCGTCGCTCGCCGCGATGTATGGCGGGATCAACCTCGAGGATATTGCGGCCCCGGCCTGTTTCGAGGTGGAAGACCGGCTCGAGGCGATGCTGCCGATCCCCGTCTTTCACGATGATCAGTGGGGCACGGCGGTTATCACGTTGGCCGGTGTGATGAACTATTGCCTGTTGGCCGAGCGCGAGATGGCGGAACTGAGGATCGTGATCAACGGTGCGGGCGCGGCCGGGATCCGGATCGCGGACATGCTCAAAGCTGCCGGCGCCGCATCGCTTGTCTTGTGCGACTCGAAGGGTGTCGTGCGCGCGGACCGCACGGACCTGAACGAGCAGAAGCGGCGCCACGCCGTAGACTGCTCGCTCACGACGATTGCGGAAGCGATGAAGGACGCGCATATCTTCGTCGGGGTCTCCGTCGCCGGTTGTATCCAGCCGCACGAGGTGCTCGCGATGGCCTCGTTCCCGGCCATCTTCGCGATGGCGAACCCGGTCCCGGAGATTCTGCCGTCCGTCGTCGCCGAGGCGATGGGCGGCAAGCCCTACGTGATGGCGACCGGCCGTTCGGATTTCCCGAACCAGATCAACAACGTGCTCGGCTTCCCGTTCCTGTTCCGGGGCGCCTTGGACGCCGCGGCGAGCACGATCAACACGGAGATGAAGGTGGCCGCCTCGCGCGCGCTCGCGGAGCTGGCGCGGGAAGCGGTCCCGCAGTACGTCAAAGACGGCTACCCGGGCGAAGAGCTCGCGTTCGGGCCGGACTATGTCGTTCCCAAACCGTTCGACCGGCGGCTGTTCGTGAACGTGCCGTTCGCCGTCGCCGAAGCGGCAGCCGCCAGCGGGGCCGGCAAGATCGACGACCTCGCCGCTTACCGGACCAAGCTGGAGCAGCGCGAGGCGCGGCGGCGAAAACCTTCGGAGTGCGGCAGTTAAACCCTGCTTCGCCCTGCGGGCTACGAAGGGCGCTGCTGCCGCCTCTTGCCCTTCGAAGCCCCGAGCGCGCCAAGCGCCCCGGGGCGGAGTAGGGTCAACCGCAGCCAACTGCGCAGGCACCGCTGGCAGTCCAGACGCCGCTCTGGGCAGAATGCCGGGAGACACTCAACAGGACGATTGGGACAGGACGAAGTATACCCTTTCGTGGTAAAACTCTTCTCCGCGGCAGTCCCCTTTTCGCGTGCTTGGCGGGCAAATCTCTTCTCCTTTGGGTAACCGTCAAGCGGGGCGTCGAGTGCCTTGTTTTTCGGATAGATTTGCGTGTACGAGTACGTGTACGAGTAAGGAGGAGACTCTGCTTGCCCTGCATCGTGCTGTCTCAATCGTCCTGTGCAATTCCTGTCTCCCAGCGTACTCGTACACGTACACGAAGCTCTATCCCGAATCCCCGGGACCGGGCCGCCCCCTGAGCTTAACGGTTACTCCTTTGGCTGCCGTTCCGCCGCGATGCCCTGTCTGTGGCCATTTCCTTTCGGCCCGGCGTATGTGCTTCCGGTCATACGCCGCCGGTAGGCCGTCGGTGAGCGGCCGGTCAGGTCGCGCATGGTCTTGTTGAAGTGGTGCACGTCCGGGATGCCGACCTGGACCGCGATCTCCTTGACCGACAGCGTTGTGTGGGTCAGCAGGTGACGCGCCAGTGCGATCCGCCGGCGCCGAACATAGCCGACGATCGTCAGCCCGGTCTGACCGCGAAAAAGCCGCGCAAGATGGCCGTGAGAGACGCCCAGGTGTTCGACCACCTCCGTGATCCGACGCACCTTCGCCAGATTCGTCTCCAACCAGGATAGCGCCTCGGCCACGAGCCGGTCACGCGCCGCCGGAGGCGTTGGCTGACCGACGCGTGGATACTCGCTGAGCTGCCACAGAAGCGTCCAGATCAGCGCGTTCGCGCGCGCGGCCTGGGCCGGATGCGCGCGCGACGCCTGGCCGAAAAGTTCGAGCAGCCCGAACAGATCGTCGCCGGCATCCACCATGATCGGCGCCGGGTACGGCGGGAACGCGGCCGTGTCCGGCCTGAAGTGGCACGCGCGCTGGACACAGGGCCGCGTCCACTCGAAGATCCGTTCCGTGGCCGGCGGAATCACGCACGCATAGCCCGGTCGAATCGGATACGGTACACCGTTCAGGCAAACTTGCGATTCGTAGTCGTACAGGTTCAGGCTCCACAGGTTCCGGACGAAGAACCGGCGCGGCGCACGCGGCTCCGACGCTTTCGCAAACAAGACTTCCGGCGGCCGCGCCAGCAGTCTCTCCCAGACGGTCGCTCGGTCCTTCATATCAAGAATATACCACAAAAATCAGATCCAGGCAATTGAGAGTTATGGGAGGAATGGGAATAATTGGAGTAATGGATTGGATTATCGGCTGGCCAAGCCGAGCAAGGGGCTGAGGAGATAGTCAAAAATGTGTAGAAAACGGCTTCCGAACATTGTCTATATTCTGGCGGACGACATGGGGTACGGGGATCTATCGTGCTTGAATCGTGACTCGAAACTGAAGACCGAGCACATGGATCGCGTGGCGCGGCAGGGGTTGGTGTGCAGGGACGCGCACGCGAGCTCGGCGGTGTGCACGCCGTCACGCTACAGCATCCTGACGGGCCGCTACGCGTGGCGTTCGCGTTTGAAGAAGGGCGTAACGGGAGGGTGGACGCCGCATCTGATTGAGGAGGGCCGCATGACGGTGGCCTCGTTTTTGAAGGCGCAGGGTTACGACACCGCCTGCGTAGGGAAGTGGCATCTGGGACTGGACTGGGCGAAGGCGGGGCCGGCTTGCGAAGACGTGGACTTCGCGCAACCGATCACGATGGGGCCCACCGCCTTTGGGTTTGACACCTTCTTTGGCATTGCGGCCAGCTTGGACATGCCGCCGTACGTATACATCGCGAACGACCGGGTGACGGCGTTGCCGGACCGCGTGACCAAGAACGGCGACGCGATGGCGTTCTGGCGTGAAGGCCCGACCGGTTCCGACTTTCGGCACGAGGAAGTATTGCCGAAGTGCACGGCGAAGGCGGTATCGTATATCGAGCGTCACGCCGGCGGTTCGGATCCGTTCTTTCTGTACTTTCCCTTGCCGGCGCCGCACACGCCGATTCTGCCGACACCGGAATTCCAGGGCCGCAGCGGGACGAACGCCTACGGCGATTTTGTCATGATGGTCGACGACGTGGTCGGCCGCGTGCAGGCCGCGTTGGAGCAGAGCGGGCTTTCGGAGGATACGATTTTGATCGTTACGAGCGACAACGGCTGTTCACCGCGCGCGGATTTCGAGGGGTTGGCCGCGCTCGGTCATCATCCCAGCTATCGTTTTCGGGGGTACAAGGCCGACATTTACGAGGGCGGCCATCGGATCCCGCTGCTCGTCCAATGGCCGGCGCGGATCAAGGCGGGCTCCGTCTCGGACGAGACGGTTTGCCTGGCGGATCTGCTGGCCACCTGTGCCGACCTGTACGGTATGCGGCTTCCGGCCGATGCGGGCGAGGACAGCGTGAGCAACCTGCCCGTGTGGCTGGGCGCCGAATACGCGGCGCCGCTGCGGGAGGCGACCGTACACCATTCGATTGACGGCTCGTTCTCGATCCGCAAAGGCAAGTGGAAGCTCGAAATGTGTCCCGGCTCCGGCGGCTGGAGCGCGCCACGGCCGGGCAAGGAGCCGCCGGGCGCGCCGCCGATCCAGCTCTACGACCTGTCGGCGGACATCGGCGAGCAGCGCAACGTGTGCGCGGAGCAGCCGGCTGTCGTCGAGGAACTGACCGTGCTGCTGACGGCGTACGTGAGGAACGGACGCAGCACGCCGGGCCACGCCCAGCAGAACACGGGCCCGTATCACTGGTCGCAGCTGAACTGGTTTGCGGCGGAAATCTTCGCGAGAAACGACCAAATGCGTGGTTAGCAGTGCAAGAAGCGCAAGTGCCACGGGGATAAGAAGCATTTCGAATGCCGTGGCGCGCGATCCAGCACGCGGCCGACACGCCGGCGCCGGGCCAGACCGTCGTGATTCGCGGGGGGGCGCCGTATCGCCACGCTGCGTTTGCTCTTCATGTGGCCCTCCTGTCTGTTTCCGCCTCACGCGTGTCTGCGTGCGGGCCGGAAACGGCCATTCCCAATCCGGTATGCGGCCAGCCGACGTCGATATCGGTGCCCCGCGGGCCAATGACGATTCGTGGCTTTTCGACTTCCGGGTTGTTATCGAAGAAGGCAGGCACGCCCGTCCGGTTGAACAGACTGTTCGCGCTCACGAACAAGAGCGCCGGGCAACGCAACGCCTCGACTTCCGTGCAGGGGAGCTCCCGCCTCCGGTATCCGATCGAGCCGATCCATGCGGGCAGCTTGTCGGGGTTCCATTGTGCGAATGAATAGTAGGTCCTGCCCGTGCCGAGCGCCGCGCGCGATCGCGCGAGCTCCTCGCGATCGAAACAGGGCAGCAGCGCGCTCACGAGCAGTTTGAACTGCAGCGTTCTGGACAGATTGAGAGCATAGCGACGTGAAAGATTCATCGCGGCCGCCACTTCGCGTTCCGGTTCCCGCGCTTCGTATGCGAACTTGGCACGGATGTAGTTGATCGCCGCCAGATGGTTCACGTACCCGCGGTAGGCTTTCGGCAACCGGATGTGTTTGGCGTCATGTCGATCCAGCGGTTCCATCGTGCCGTCGACAACCACCAGAACGCGATCGTGATTCAGCGTGCCGTAATTGCTCGCGTTACTGAAGAGGTGTTGCTTCATTGGAAACAGGGCGGTCTCGGGCACGTAGAAATCGCTGATGTTCGCGTCGTCGCAGAACCGGGACGAGACGCCCGCAAAGGATACGTGAATGCCGCGCCGGCGGACCTCATCGATCACGGGCGCGATGCAGAATAGCCCGTAGGTGAGGTTGGGAATCACACGGACCCGGATGTTCTCTGCACGAAAACGCCTGAAAACGGCGTCGACCAGTTCCAGGACTGCCGTGCCCTCCGCCGCCTGTTGTTCGTACATCTGCTCCGTGAGCGGACCGATCACGCGCGACAGCTTGGGATGCGGCGGCAGACTCGGCCACGGCGCCGAGGCCAGATGCGCTTCGAGCTCGCGCGAGACCTGCAGATAGCGGAGCCACAAATGCGTGATCGACAGTCGTTCCAACGATTCCTTCCCGTAACGAGTGGCATGCGCAAATGTCGTGAACTCGAGATGCCTGCAGAACGGCTCGGTCGCGTGATACACGAGATCGCCGCGCGCCACGAGCGAACGCCGATGCGTCAAGTCCTTTTCGATGACCTCCCCCCATTGTTCCGGCGGGAACTTCGTGATGTGGTCCAGGAGTATGTCGGTGAGGTAGATGCCGTGCCGCGTGCATTCAGCAAAAATTTCGAATGCCTGCCGAAGCCTCCTGCGTGTCGCGGCGTCCAGCTCGTTCATCGCATCTATCCCGATCGGTTCGCCGTTCTTGATCTTATAGAGCAGATCCGGAATGCGTTCATGCAGTACGAACGGGATTTCTCTGACGAACCACTCTCTGTACAGAAAACGTTCGCGCATGTAGTCGAGGCTCTGTTCGGTCTTTGCGATCAGGTCTGACAGCTGCCGCGCTCGGCCTTCCTGTGCGATCCCGCGGGGCAGCAGGAGCTCGTTTTCGTCGAGGAGCTGGGCGGACACGAAACGGCGGCCGGACTGGCCGTACACGTTCGTTTCGGCGTCGAAATCGAGGCTGTCGGCGTCTCGCAGGAGTCTCGCCAGCTCCGGTACGACATGGGCTCTATCGCGGTGTGCGGACGCAAGCTGCCGCGCGCGCGCGAGGGCCGTGTGCCATTCGGGTGCCCGATTCTCCGACGCCGGCACGGTTCCGGCGCCATTCATGTCAAGCGAAACGGCGGCGCCCGCAGCGACGGACAGGCGGTTGGCGAGCCCTCGTGAGCGCAGCGCGTTGTCGAGCTCCGCGAGCTGCCGCAGCAGTCGCCCGTAGTCGACAAGACACAGATACAGCTCGTGGAGCCGGGCCCGCGCCGACTGGATCGCGTACAGGGGCGTGAAGTCTTCCATCGTGGCCAACAGCTTCGGACTGTCGAGCAGACGCCGGACGAGCAGGCCGATCACTTGGTAGTGTAGCGTAGCGCCCTCTTTTTCCGTTCGCGCGACCAGGTGGATCGTGTCGTCAAAGGTCCCCATTCTCGTGACCGTGACGGCGATCTTCAGGCGGGTCTTCAGGTCGGGTTCCTTCTCCAATTGTCGCGCAAGAAAGGGGATCAACGGGAGGCCGTGCAGGTCGTTGACCACTTGCAGCACGAGCGACTTCGCGGCAGGCTCGGGTCCGTGCCAGAGCGCCAGAAGCTCGGTTTCGACTTCCGGCCACCATTCGCCGGTCTTCGCGAACAGGCGCAGAAAAACCGGTCTGCCGAGCTTCTTGCAGATTTCGGGCCGCCTCTTGGCAAGGAGGCCTGCTGTCGCCGGCTTGTCAATCATGGACATGGCGTCCAGAAAGAACTCCGAGAGGTACGCGTCGGGCATGGCGCGGATACGCTCGTCCAGAACGTGCCACACGCGTGCGCCTCCTTTGATCAGGAGCGTGCGCAACAAACCGCGCAGTTCCATTGGCGGCGGGCCGTCGAATCGGAGGCGCACCACATCCAGAAGCTGTGCGATCGTGTCTTTTCCGATCCGGGGCCGGCAGAACAAGGCTCGCAGAACAGAGATGTGGAGCCGCAGATCGTCAATCGTTTGCGGCGGCCGTACCTGTCGAAGGATATCCAACAGGAACGCTTCCACGCCCGCATGCGGGACCCAGCGCGTGAATGCGATGAGCTTGCCGAGTTTTCGCAAGGCGGCCTGCCAGCGCGCGGAGGAAGGATCCTCGCCGGCCAGCGCGGTCCGACACGCGCGCGACGCCTCCGTGATGCACTCGAGGAGATGCGAAGGAGCGCTTCGGCTGACTACCACCTGTGCGGCAATCTTGGGCAAATCCGGATCCAGCTTGTTGCTTTCGACATTCACGCAGTAGCGCCGGAACAGGTCCTCCGCATCGCTTCGCGTCACATCCTGTTCAGCGGCCATACGCAGGATGGCATTCCGTCGTCGTATCAGGAACACGCGCAGGTCCTCGACCAGAGCGGCGACGGCCTCGCGATGCCCGTTCGGCACAGAGGCCAGCAACGACGACGTGTTCATTGCGGTCTGAGCGGACACGTCGCGCTTGAGCGTTTCGATCTGCGCCAGGAGTCCCTGCCGCGCCGCCGCCGGGATGTTGGCCAACGTATAGGTGCGCAGATTCTCGAAAGGGTCGTTGCCGTGTTCTCCCTGTATGGTCATGACCGTCTTTGCCAGATGTGACGGCCGCAGGCCAAGGCGGCCCGATCGCGAACCGCGCTCGTCAGATGTCTCGGGTGGCATGGTGTTCATTCCTACAACTCGGGTTTGCCGCAGCTTCCCTGTACAAGAGCGGAGCGGAAGATGCAAGCGCGGCTTGACACGAAGCGTGGCATCCGCTGCAAGGGTGTGCGCAGGGCATGGATGCGCTGCGGCTTCGACTCCGAGGTGCCGGCCGTCTTGCCGCCGCAGGCAGGCGCGCCGGGCCCCGTCACGATCGTGAGCACGGTTGCCCGGGCGCGCATTGCGACGCATGCGCCACCGGCCCGCGCGCCGTCGCGCGGCCGGTGCCGCCGTAGAGATCGCAGCACGCGCAGATCGTTTCGTAGGCCGCCTTCTGTGCTTCGTTCACGAGCAGCGGGAAGTTCACGAACTTCTCGTCGGCCGCGAGCAGCTGTCGTACTGCGAGCACCATGTTCCGGGCCATGCAGGAATAGAAGTTCATCTTCGAGATGCCCGAGCGGATTGCCTGGCGGATGTCGGCATCCGCGATTCCGGAACTGCCGTGCATCCCGAGCGTGATGGGCAGCGCATCGCGCAGCGCGCGGATCCGTTCGAGATCGAGGCACGGCTCGAAGGTGGTGGCGCCGTGCACGTTGCCGACCGCCACCGCCAGGTTGTCCACCTTGGTCTCACGCCAGAACCGCAGCGCGGTTTCCGGCTCAGTGTACTGATAGGCGGCTTCGTCCCTGTGCTCGATGGTCTGGCCTTCCTTGCCGCCGATACAGCCGAGCTCGCCTTCGCAGGCCAGCCCTTTCGCGTGTGCCCATTCCGCGACGCGCGCGGTTTGCTCGATATTCTGTTCGAGCGGCAGGTCCGACCCGTCGAACATGATTGCATTGAACCCCATGTCGATGGCCTTCGCGATGGTCGGGTCCGTCTTGCCGTGGTCCAGGATGACGGCGATCGGGATATCGGCCTTCTTTGCGTGGTGCACGATCTCGGGACCCACATTGTCGATGTCGTTGTAACCCATCTGGTTCTCGGTGACCGACAGGATCAACGGCGCGCGCTTGTCTTCGCAGGCCTTGATGATGGGCGGGATCGCCAACGGGAACACGGGGCTGGTGGATACGACCCCGTAGCGGCCGGCTTTGGCGGCCGCGAGGATCTCTGTGATGTCCGTGAGCAAGGTTCTAGTCCCGTTCGCGCAGTTTGGCGAGTGCCTTGTAGTCGTTCTTTACGTGTTCGTAGAGCTCCTTGTACAGCTGGAAATACGCCATGTACAGCTCGTGCCGGCCCTTGTCGGGTTCCATCTGCTCGACATACTCGGCCCAGTCTTTCGAGACGCTGTAGTCGGGGAACAGACCGGTTGCGACACCGGCAAGGATCGCGTCGCCGAACGGCGCGCCGGTCCGGCGTTTGGTCAGGACGGTGGGCGTGTCGAACACATCGGTGATGATCTGGCGCCACAGGTTGCTTTTTGCTCCGCCCTCATGCATCACGATCGGCGCGTTCACCTTGCGACCGGCCTCTTTGATCATGCGGAACGAGTCGTACATCGCGTAGGCCACGCCTTCCATGGTCGCGCGCACGATGTGGCCCTTCGTGTGATTGAGCGAGAGCCCGAAGATGCAGCCGCGCGCATCGACGTCCCAGATGGGCGTGCGTTCGCCCATCAGGAACGGCAGCACGATCAGCCCTTCACTGCCCGGCGGCGCCTTCGCGGCCTGCGCATTGAGCAGGTCGTAGGCGTCCACGCCCGGCAACGTGCCCTCGAACTGCATTTCGGCCTGGCCGACCGCGTCGCGCAGGAAACGGATCGACTGGCCGCCGGTCGTCGTGGTCGGGATCGTGATGAAGGTGTTCTTCGGATCGACCGTGAAGCCGAGCGCGATCATCTCGAACATGAACTTCGCGTCCTTGTGGATGATCCCGAAATTGCCGCACGTGCCCAGGTTGCTCTGCACGTCGCCCTCTTCAATGACACCGCTGGCCACGCAGCTCGCGTTGAAGTCGACCTGACCGGCGCAGATCGGGGTGCCTTCGGCCAGGCCCGTCTCGGCGGCGGCCTGCGCGGTCACGGCGCCGACAATATCCTCGCAATCGAACAGCTCGGGCAGGATGCCGGGCTCGATCCCGATCTCCTCGAGCATCTTCTCGTCGAACTTGCGGTTGACGAGGTCGTAGGCGACCCCGTAGAGCGCCGCACTGCCATAGAGCAGCGTGCTGCGCCCGCACAGTTTCTGCGTGATGTAGCCCTCGATCGTGAGCGCCTTGTCGATACGCTTGTAGGCGTCCGGCCGGTTGTTGCGTTCCCACATCAGCTTCACGATGCAGGGATGGTCTTCCAGCCGGTTGCCTGAGATCTTGAAAATGCGCTCCTCGCCGATGTTTGCCTTGAGCCACTCGACCTCGGCGGTCGCGCGCCGGTCCATGAGGTTGTAGGCGTTGTTGATCGGCGCGCCGTCCTTGTCGACCATGACCAGCGAAGGCAGCGCCGAAGAGACGGCGATGCCCTTGATCTGTTTCGGGTCGATACGCGCTTCCTGCAGGCAGTCTTTGATGATCTTGCAGGCAATCTGCCAGTACCGGGCCGGGTCGTGTTCGGACCAGCCGGGTTTCGGGCTCAGGATCGGGTACTCCTCGAACCCGTACCCGAGCACGTTGCCCTCGGTATCGATGATACAGCCCTTCGCGCCGCCTGTCCCGTAGTCCATGCCGAGCAGGTACTCTGCCATTGTTGTCCTCCTTCGAGAATTCGGGGGTTCCAACCACGGATTCCGCGGAGCCCTCGTCTGTTTCGAGGAATCCGTGTGCTCCGTGGTCTTTCATTGCACACTACGCATGTGCGTAGAGGTTCCAGCCCAGATATCGCTCGATGGCTTCCTTGACGATCCCCGCGCAATGCGAACGGACCATGCCGGTATGGTGCTCGAACCCCTGCATGCAGAGGTGATCCATCAGCTTCTGCAGGTTCGCGATCCGGCAAACCGCAATGCCGCCGGCCATCTCGAACGGGTCGTCGGTGAACTCGCCCTCGCCGAGGTAGGCCCGCATACAGCCGTTCACGTCGTCGGTCGAGACGCGCAGGAAGGTCATGGGCCCGGCCGCGACCTTGCCCTTGACGGCCCCGAAGCAGTTCTCCGGCCCGAGCGCGGCGCCGAGCACGTCGAGATTGCCGATTTCGACAGGGCCATTGATGAAGCTCTTCGGGTAGCTGCTGCAGTGCGTGCAAACGCACATGTCGCGGTCGTCCCCGTAATTGTTGTTCCAGTCCAGCAACGCGGCAGGCTGTTCGGCTGCGAGCGTCAGCGCATACATGCCGGTCACGCCCCCGACATCGACTTCGCACGCGCACGGCATCAGGCGTTCGCCCATCATGCTCATGGCGAGGCATGCCGCGCAGCCGTAGTTCTCCTGCACGCTGGTCCAGCACTGGACCCCCGCGGCGTTGATCTGGTTCTGTTGCATCCAGCCCGTGATCGCCACGCCGAGCTTGGCGTGCTTGGCGATGTTCGCGTCCGGTACGCCTTCGGCGATCTCGCCGTACGCGCGGATTTCCGCGATGCGCGCGGTGACTTCGGCGGCATCGTCGCCCAACGCGTTGGCCGCGCCCATGATCTCGGACATGTCGACCGGCACGACGGTTATACCCGATTGCTGGAGCAGCTTCTCGCTGATGCGCATGGTCTGGAACGCGGCCGGCCGCGTCCCGATCGCGCCGATCCGCGCATTGCGCAAGCCGCACACCACGGTGCAGACCTTTGCGAACCGTTTCAGGTCGTCTTCGAACGATTCGCTGTCGATCGCGCAGGTATGCAGCGTGGTGTTCGAGAAAGGAATGCCGTATTGGCGGAGATTGTTGCAGACCGAGAGCTTGCCGCAGAACGAATCGCGCCGGTGCGCAAGGTCGACCTTGTCGATCTCATCATCCGACGCCTGGACCAGGACCGGCACGTTCAGGTTCGCGCCTTTGATCGCGTTGACCACACCGAGCTCGTCGCCGAAGTTCGGGAGCGAGACGATGATGCCGTTGATCTTCTTCCGGTTCTCGACGAACAGGTCTGCGCATTTCTGCGCATCCTCGATCGTCTCTATCGCGCCGGTCGGCGTTGCGTCGACCGGCAGGATCACACTGCCGAACCCGAGCGCTTCGATCTTGGCCAGCAGTTGCTTGCGCCCTTCGCTCGCCAGTTTGGCGTTGAAGAAACCGCGCGTCCCCACAATGATCCCGAATGTCGTTGGCTCTGCCATGATGTCCTCCTGTGATTGAATCGTGCAGGTCGGCCCTTGCCGAACGGGTCCTTCTGCTCTCGGGCAGGACTATACCTCGTTGGGGTTCGGGTCACTACAACGATACTCCTGTGGACTAGAACGATATTCGGGCGCGCGTGTCAAGCGGTATACGGTTACCGCAGCGAGATCTGGCGCTTGACCTTGCGCCGATACTCGCGCGGCGTGATGCGCGCGAACCGGCGGAACACACGATCGAAGTAGCTGTGGTTTTCGAACCCGACCCGGAACGCGATATCCGTGACGGGCAGATCCGTCTGGATCAGCAGTTGGCGCGCCTTGTCGATGCGCATGCGCAGCAGCAACTCCATGAACGTGCCGCCGGTCAGCCGTTTGAACACGCTGCAGAAGTGGGATGTGCTCATCCCGGCACGCGCCGCGGCGTCCTTGAGCGCGATCCGCTCGGTGTAGTGCTCCTGCAGATAGTCGAAGACGGTGCGCAGTTTGTGGAACTGCTGCGGGCGGTGCGGCAACACAGCGGCCCGGGCTCGCTGCTTCTTGTCGTGGCGCGCGAGCGTGACGAGGATTTCGAGCAGCTGTGCCTTGACCGCGAGCCGATAGCCGCTGTTCTTGCGGGTCAGCTCCCGGTGCATCATGGGGATGCGTTCCGGAATCAGGCGCGAGACGGGCGAGCTGTCGGCCGGTATGCGGTGCGAGAACCCGCGCGT
>Ga0272441_10003240_pt1 | contig 31289 bp, 26 predicted proteins | sample SSMProp6N_FD_193582 | JGI IMG/M metagenome (GOLD analysis project Ga0272441, IMG submission 193582) | Marine sediment archaeal communities from Little Sippewissett salt marsh, Falmouth, MA, United States - SSM-Prop-6N | ecosystem: Environmental > Aquatic > Marine > Wetlands > Sediment ... | reverse complement strand
AAAAATCTTCCTCCCTCACCCTATACCGGATTTATTCATTGGAGGGGGTTCGCGCCCGAATTCGCCAGCGAAGGGCCGGTTTGCTCGAAGGTGGGTTTCATAAATCGCGGCGAAGGGCCGAATGGAGGGCATCCGTGGACCCCACACTCGGCATGCAGCGAAGAAACATCGTTGCGTGCAGGGGATATCAGGTGAGCTAAGTCCTTATTTCACGGGGGTTTACGCGGCGCGAAGTTTTTCTTTCGGTCGGCCGAATATACCACTGCGGCGCCCGCCAAATCGCGTGTCGGGGCCGTTGCACTAGGTGCAGAGATTCGTCGAATGCGCGCCCGCAGCGTCCGATAATGTTCGAGAGAAGGGGAGGTGGGGGCGCTTCAGTGGTTGCCGCCGGGCAGCCCCAGGTCTTGAAGCGGATGTCGGCGATGACGGGGGCGTGGGGGTCGGCTGCGCCCGTGCCGGCGAGCTTCACGAATATCTGGACATGAGGGCCCTGCCCCGGCGTGCCAGCCGTGCCGACCCGGTCGGCCTTCTCAAGCGCCCCGGCGTTGCGGGGGCTGACGAAGTGGTCGAGGGCGTGGGGGGTGTAGTCGGGCATGGGTCTTGTCAGCTTCCCAGTACCTACGGACCATCGAGGACCAATCCAGTGGTGTCGTCGACCGCACCGGCTGCGCACTGCCCTGACAACCCGTCAGAGCGGCCACCCCGGCACACCTAGCTCACTGGCCCCATTGAACCATGCGGAGCTTAGCTCCGCCAACCGGGCTACTCACCAGAGACGGTTCGTATGACCTCGCCATCGCCATCGGTGAACGATATGCGCGCCTTGCCCTCGGTCACCCCCAACTCCAGCCCCCCATCGCCCTTGCCACCGGATAGGCAGAAGGACGGCCTTGCCCGCAGTGGTACTTCCAGCGAAAAGGAGCCGCGCTGTTCGCCCAAGGTGAAGCCAGTCAAGGACGCCGCGCCATTGGGCTTGTACCAAGCCGTAATGCTGGGCAAGCCTTCACCACCAAGCAGGAACCGGGGCCTCCCCTGCGCATCGCAGTATGCTCTGAAAACGCCCTTGTCTTCGCTCGTGGTCAGCACCAGCGAAGGCAGGCCTACTTCGGTCAAGAACATCGTGAGCCGACTGGCGGAACCCCTGCCGCCAAGGAACTGAATCACAGGCCGCTTGCGACCATCGACGCCCATGTCGAGCGTTGCAGAGCCAATCGAAGACTGGAAATAAACCTTGGATCCTTTGGCGTTCGACCTAAGCCCGATGTCGGGAGTCGTAGAGCCACTCCCGGCCAGATAAAAGAACGGCCCGTCAGAGTCGACCAGCGCTCCTAGCCTCTTTGACTTACGTGTCCCGAGAAGCAGACTCGGCCACTTACCTTCACGCAGGCTGAGCGATGCACAGACCTCTCCCTCGGAATCGTAGAAGGCTAGTCGGGGCGAGTCGTCCTCAGACAGCATGAACTCCCCCCGCAATCGCCCGGTGGAGTCCACTAGTCTTAGGCCACTCGACGGGGGCCTCGCAGAGAGACCCCCACCCACGTAGCCTCCAGCCAATGCCAGGGCCAAGATCCCCCCAGTATACAGTGCCTTTGTGCGCATGGTCATGCGGTGGATCCTCCGGTGGCCTTCTTCAAGCCCAAGACCTCACAGCAGGGGGCTCAACGGATGGCCCTCCGCAAACGAGTTGAGGGTCAGTACACGCCGCCCTGTCCGATCCCCAGAGCGCGTTCTTCGTCCTGGCGGCGCTGGTTCATCTCCGCGTCGGGGTCGCTTCCGTAGAAGGGGATGTTGTCTCTACGCCACTGCTCGGCCTCCTGTCTTCGAGTTTCTCTCTGCGTTCGCGGTCGCCCCAGACTCTCGATGGCGTCAGCAATGGCCGCGACGTAGGACCCGCCTGTCCCAGAAGCTCCAGCTAGGCGCCGCAACATGACGGCAGTCTGCCTGCGTGCCGCGTGAAGCGCCCGCATCCGGCGCATGAACTCGGACTTCCCCTCCCTACAGTATCTCCTATCGCTCTCCGCGAGGGCAACTCGTGCACTGGCCACCCCCCTGATCTCAATGAAGTGCTTGGCCAGGACATGGGCGATGAGAGCCCATCCAATGGGCCCGCTCGCCGCACTGGCTCCCGCCAGAGAGCCGTAGACAACCAACCCGCCCCCCGTGGCAGTCAGCCCTGTGTCAATCGCCAACGCCAGACCTGCGTCGTAGTCTCCGGCGCCATAGGCAGCCCCAGCTCTAGTGAAGCCGGCGAGCATGTTCAGGAACGATAGGGCAGCAGACGCTCCCGCGGTTTCAGTGTAGCCAATCAGGCCTGAAGCAACATCAACTCCAGCCGATGCCGCCCCTGCACGCCCGCGGCTTTCAACCGTGAGCCTGGAGCCTTGATCACGCTCCTCGATCACCGGCTCCAAATCGCTCTGCTGGATTGCTCCCTCAAAGAAGCTCTTCGCATCGTCATGGCAGCAGTAGTACCACACCTGAGCTGCGGAGAACTTCAGACGCCTGAAGTTCCTCAGGAGATCGGCCGCCGCCTTGCGAAGTATGGGGTCGCCTATCACTGCTTCATCCCTGGTGACTGCCTGCAACCACTGCGTGATTCCTCCATCCGAGTCAACTGCGCCAGTAGGATGCCCGGCGAACGCAAGGTACTTCCTCGCCAGAAAAGCCCGGTCCCTCTGCACAAACCTCCCCACCCCCGCATGATAGACTCTAGTAGGCGACAGAAGCAGATCGCCGCCGGAATCGACGAGGTCGATCCAGTTGGACTGATACCGGAAGCGATTGGGCGCAGTCGGCGCACTGGTCGACGCCTGAAGCGGCGTCCCCCAGGCATCGTACTCGTAGGTAGCGACAGCAGCATCGCCATCCCCGTCCGTCAGCCTCACCACCGTGCCCCTGTGGTCGTAGACGGGATACTGGTAGTACGTGGTCCCCGACGCAGTCCTGTTAGCAGCAACCATGGACCCTATCCCGTCTATCGGAGTATACCCGTGGGTGTAGCCGGCGGTCACGCCGCCCGAGGCGTCGCGCTCCTGGAGCAGGTTCATGCCGTTCGCGTCCCACGTGAAGTAGCTGAGGCCGTTCGAGTCCTCCATGGCGAAGCGGCGGGCGCTTCGCGCCCCCCCGCCCCCCTCCCCGTCACCCCCTCAGCCCCGCAGCGCCTCTTTCTCGCTCCGGCAGAGCTCGATCGGGTTCGCCTCGCCGGGCATCTCGAGCAGCTTCAGCACCGACCCCGCCGCGCCGAAGACGCGGAGAGCCTTGCCGCTCTCCTGCTGCGAGGTCGCCAGCCCGATCAGCGCCGCGAGCGTGTAGCTGTTCATGTAGGTGACCTTGCCGAGGTCGAGCACCACCGTCCGCGGCGTCGCCCTGACCTCAGTCCGGATGTGCAGCAGCAGCTCGTCAGACTCGTTCCGGCGGAAGACGCCGGCCATTCGGGCCAGCAGGTGCTCGCCGGAGTCCTCGATCGCCCAGCGCCCGGCCTCTATCTTCCTCCGGCTCAAGAGAGCGCGCGCCGCCCCCGCGGCCTTCGCCGCGGTGGAGGCGCCCTCGGCACCGGCGCGGAATGTCAGCCTGAACTCGCCCTCGGGGGCGGCGCTCGTCACCGCGACGACGACGCTGTCGCCGTCACCCAGGGCGAGCGATCCCTCGACCTTCCGCCCGTTGACGTACGTGCCGTAGGTGCTGCCCTGGTCCTCGAGGACCCACGCGCCGTCCTCGACGCGGATCTCGCAGTGGTAGCGGCTGACCGCCATGCCGGGCAGGCAGACGTCGTTCTCCGCGTGGCGGCCGATGGTGTTGACCCCCGGGCGGAGCTCGTAGGCGGACCCGATCCTGTCGTCGATCAGCTTGGCCGGCATTCGTCGTCTCCCTCGGTCCTTGGCCAGGTCAACGTGCGGCGCAGGCAGGATGACAGTCGAAGGTACGTCGCGCCGCTCCGGACAGCCTATCAGTTACCGGGGTGGGGAGGCAAGTGCAAAAGGGCCCCGTCTCGGCCCCCGCCGTTCGGCCGCCCCGGCATCGGGTAAATCCCGCCCTGCCCCTTGACGCGGGGGCGCGGGGGCGCTAGACTGTTGGCGACTCTTGGGGGGAGCGGGAGAGGGCCCGCCATGGCCGATTTCGAGATAAGCGCCGGGAAGCTCACGGTCAACCGCGACCTCCAGTCGGAGTTCGAGGAGGACTTCAAGGCCAAGTGCAGCGAGCTCCTCGAATCGCCGGAGGAGCAGCTCGTCCTCGACCTCTCCGCCGTCGGCTACATGCGCAGCTACCACCTGTCTATCAGCGTCAACCTGTTCCTGGACGCGCAGGAGCGCGGCAAGAGCCTGAGGATAATCGTCTCGCCGAAGATCGAGAAGCTCTTCGACATGGCGGGCCTGCTGGTGGCACTGGACGTCGAGGTGGCCAGCTAGGGCTCTTGCGACGGGTCGACGCGGGGCCTGCGCCCGGAGGCCCGTTTGACCTCGTCCCTCGCCTTTTTCAGCTCGGTGATATCCTGCACGGTCCCTTCGTAGTACTTGATGGCGCCGACGGCGTCACGCACCACGCGGGCGCTCTCGATGACGTGGATGGTGTCACCGTCGCGGGTGGTCCAGGCGGCCTGCAGGTTCCTGACCTCGCCGTGGCGCTCCATCGCCTCCTTGAACTGCTGACGGGGGTAGTTCGGATGGTAGCCTTCCGATTCGAGGTCGCGGGCGGCGAGCTCCTCGAAGGACGCGTAACCCAGCATCTTCACGAGCGCGGCGTTCGCCAGCAGGATGCTCCCGTCGGGCGTCGTCCGGTAGATGCCGAAGGGCGCCTTCGAGATGAAGCAGCGGAAGCGCCGCTCGGGGCTTGCGAGCGCGTCCTCGAGCTCGCGCTGGAAGGCCTCGGCCCGCCGCTCGAGCTCGGTCACCCTCTGGCGGAGGATCAGTATCCAGCCTTCAAGCTCAGATTCGCGGTCGCTGCCCAGGTCGCCCCCTCCGGCGGCCGCCTCGGGATGGCCCGGTCCGGCGCCCGCGCTCCCACCCGCAGGCCAAGCATAAGCCACCCACGTGCCGAATGCAAGGGAATGAGGCTCGGTCCAAATCCCCTTGACTTTGCGGCGGCCGGACGTAGAATTCTCGTCACATTCCGGGACGGGAGCACGTCCTGAGTACGGGGGAGGTGCGCCCGCGCCGGGCCCGGTGGGCCGAGGGCCGTGAGGCCGGGGGCCCGAGGGCGGCGGGCGGGCGGGCCATCGGGGTGGCGGTCTTATTCGGACGGGCCTATGGCAAAACTGAAGATCAGGGACGGCAGGGGCGAGGAGTCGGAGCATGAGCTGGTCGACGACATCACCACGCTCGGCCGCTCATCCGCCAATATAATCCAGGTGAAGGACTCCGAGGCCTCCCGGCAGCACTGCAAGATCGAGAAGGACGGCGGGAGCTTCAAGCTCATCGATCTCGGCAGTCGCAACGGCACGAAGCTCAACGGGACCAAGGTCACCACTCAGACGCTGAAGCCCGGGGACAAGGTCGTCATCGGCAAGTTCGCGATGACCTTCGATGCGCCGATGACGGTCTCGGCGGACGAGCTCGGGGCCACCGTCGAGGTCGACACCGTTGACGAGAAGGACGTGAGCCCCTCCGCCGCGGCGGCCGCCTCGGGCGGACCGAGGTACCTGGTCGAGTTCACCGAGGGAGTCCAGAAGGGCGAAACCTTCGACATCGGCACCGAGACGATAACCATGGGCCGCCACCCGTCGAACACCGTGGTCCTGAAGGACGAGTCGGCCAGCGCCTACCACGCCGAGATATCGAAGGAGCCGATCGGCTACGTCGTCGTCGATCTGGGCTCGACGAACGGCACCTTCGTCAACGGCGAGAAGATCGTCAAGACGCCGCTCTCCTCCGGCAAGTCCATGAAGATCGGCCAGACGGTAATGGTCTTCAAAAACGTGGGCGCGCCGGCCGAGGACGAGATATTCGGCACGGTAGTGCTCGACACCGACATGCTCGAGCAGGAGCTCGCCGCCAGCGAACGGGCCGCCGGGCCCGCGTCTCTCCTCAAGCCCGCGCTCGGGGTGCTGGGGCTGCTCCTGGGCGTCGGGCTCGTCATCGGGCTGGTGATGATCATCGGGGCGCTGATGGGCGGCGACACCGGCATCCCCGGCAACCGTCTGCGCAACTACTCCTTCTCGGGAGGGAAGATCGACGCCGACGGCTCGCCCGAGCAGTGGAGGTACCTCAGCCGCCAGCCCTTCAGGTGGGAGGTCGACTCCACCGTTGACTGCGTCCCCGACCGCGAGGAGAAGGGAGCGCTCGTCCTCCACAGGGGCGGCGGCGGCGCCGGCGTTGCGGAGCAGGTCTCGTGCGAGTACCTCGAGGAGTTGCCCGTGAGCCCCTCGAAGTCATATGAGCTTTCGGCCTCGGTCCGCTCGGAGAGCGCGCCGATGGGCGTCTACGGGCTGAAGCTGACGTGGCTGGGGGGCCGGCGCACCGGCCAGAACCACTACGTGCAGGTGGCCGGCGGGCGCTCGGAGTGGACGCGCATCAAGCGGCTCTTCACGCCGCCGACGTGGGCCGCCCGGTGCAAGGTGGCCTGTTTCTCGAAGGGCAACCAGGGCAAGGTCTTCTTCGACGACGTGGCCCTCATCACGAAGGAGGGCGCGAAGGAGCAGGTCCAGTTCCGGCAGGCCTTCGACAAGATCGACGCCGAGTTCGACGGCCGCGGCATCGGCTTCGTCAAGTCCTTCGACCGCGACGCGGCCAGCGACGTCAAGCTGGTCGTCGTCGGACAGGGGCGCAGCTCGGTCACCGACCTGGAACTCGCCCAGAGCGTGAGCGTGCAGTCGACGCAGACTTCGGCCAAGTTCTCCGGCGAGATATATGAGTTCTACACGACGCAGTTCGTCAACTACGCCCTCAACGTCACGCCGGGCCGCGACGGGCTCGAGCTGCGCTACGACCTCTCGAGCGAGGGCAGCGTCTCGCTGAAGTCGGTCGCCCTCCGCATGACGGTGGAGACCGGCTACGGCGCCGCCGAGCCGGCCGTCTACGACGAGCAGGGCAGGCAGATGGCCAAGGTCACCGGCAGGATCCGTGGGGCCTCGGAGATTCTTTTCGAGGTGCCCGGCAGTGACGACAGGCCCAGCAAGTTCGCGCTCTACCTGCCGTCGAAGGCCGAGGCGGTGACGATAACCCCGCGGGGCGACCGCAAGGAGATCGAGATCGTCTTCGCGAGGGACCTGAAGCTCTCGAACGTCGACACCAGCTTCCTCGTGGAGATGAACTTCTCGGGGCGCTTCGAACGCCTGGGAGTGGAGAAGGTCCTCAAGGACCTCGAGACCGCGGTGCAGGACCAGGACTACACCAAGGCCTACAAGACGATCGCAGAGGCGAAGGCGGAATTCGGCGAGAAGTTCCCTGACGAGGTGAATAAGGCCAAGGCGATCGAGAAGCAGCTCGACGACCTCGCCTCCGCCGCGCTCGCCACCGCCAATACCAAGCTCAACCTGCTCAAGATGGCCCGGAACGTGGAGGCCCGGCGCACCGCCGGCGCCGGCCTGACGAGGTCGCTCGAAGAACAGAAGAGGATCTGGGCCGGCACGCGCCACGCGGTCGAGTTCACCAAGATCGAGGTGAAGCAGAAGGATCTTGCCAAGAGCCGCCACGAGGAGGAGAACGAGCGCGAGGCCAAGAAGCTCAAGGACAAGGGCGACAGCTGGTTCGACCAGAAGCAGTACGCCCTCGCGCTCAGCTACTACAAGGCCGTCCTGAGCCGGTACCCCGGCACCCAGTTCGCGAAGACGATCCGTGAAAGCAAGATCATCGAGCGCTGCCAGCAGTATATAAAGCTCCAGGCCGAGGAGAAGAAGCTCGTCTCCGAGGCGCTGAAGAGCATCCGCAATCTCGAAATCAACAAGATGTGGCAGGCGGCGCTGGCCCGGCTGATGCGTGACGACGCCTACGTCCGCTTCCCCGAGAACGCTCTCCTGAAAGAGAAGGTGAAGGAGCTGAGGGCCAAGATAGACGCCGGGAATTGAGGCTACCGCAGGGCTGACTCAAGCCGCCCGGCCCCGAGCCGGGCGGCCTCTCTTTGGAGGCAGGATATGGCCGAGCCGCTGAGGGCTCTCGGCATCGCCGGGAGCCCCCGTAAGGGGGCCAACTCCGAGACTCTCCTCGCCGCGGCTCTCGAGGGCGCCGCCGAGCTCGGAGCCGAGACGGAGCTCGTCCGTCTCAACGACCTCGACTACCGCCCCTGCCAGGTCTGCGAAGGCTGCAAGAAGGCGGGCCGCTGCGTCGTGAAGGACGACATGCAGGCGGTATACGGGAAGCTCGTCGAGAGCCGCCTGTGGCTCCTCTCCTCGCCCATCTACTTCGACGGCGTCTCCGGGCAGATGAAGAGCTTCTTCGACCGGCTCTGGTGCTTCATCCACGAGGGGAACAAGCTCCCGGGGACCCGTGCTGGCGGCGTCATCGTCACCTACGAGGACAAGGAGCGCGAGGACTACCGGAGGGTGGGGCAGGTCCTGACCGGGTACCTCGGCTGGTTCGGCGATTTCCCGGCCGTCGAGGTCCTCCCGTTCGGCAAGCTCGGGACGACCAGGGACGACGCGAGGAACAGCCCGGAGATCCTGGATGCCGCAAAGGGATTGGGGCGGCGTCTGGCCGAGGGTCTGTCTTGAGTGCTCCAGCCGCATAATCGTGCTCTCGTTAGGCCGTCCTCGACCCCAGGCCCCTCAGAAACGTGTGAGAAACCGGCCTTTCGGGCCTCGCGGCGCCACGGGCAAAAACGACTTGACATGCCCCTTCCACGATGTTAGTATGCATTCTGCCGTGATTCGGCAATCGTTCGGCGGCAACTGCGGACGAACTGGGAGAACCTAAAAGAGAAGGGCTTGAAAGCTCAGGAAGGCAGGACGGAAAAAGGGCACTCGGCCAGCCAGACCGGCCGGTGATGAGAAGAGTCATACTTTAAGGGGTTTGAACGGGCCTTATTCTCTACACCAAGTTCTCTTGAGTTGCCTGCGGTATCATCCGCGAGCCTGCCCGGCTGGGCTTTCACCCCTCGGTCAAGCCCGGAACTGCCGAAGGTAGCCGGCCCGGGAGCCTCAGAAGCCCTCCGTCGTCCCGCCGTACGAGCACAGCAGGCGGCGTAAGCGTCCGTTCAGGAACCGGGCCGCCTCTCTCCCGCAAGCAGTTGCCGCCCTCGACGAGAACCCCGTCCGGGGGCCGCACGCCAGTGCGGCTCCACTGGGGCGGGGCCCTCCCGCGCAGGCGGGAGCGGATAGGAGAGGGGGCGCACCGGATGGGACTCTACATAGCAGGACTCGGCTCAGGCATCCTCCTCGGCGGTCTCGTCATCTACGCGCTGATGTGGAAGCTCTCGAAGAAGGCCCGCGGCGAGGCGAGCGAGGAGCTGGAGAAGGCGAAGCAGGAGGCGGAGGGGCTGAAGAGGGAAGCGGAGGTCAAGATCAAGGACGAGCTCTTCAAGAGGCGCGAAGAGCTCGAGGAGGAGTTCAAGGCCTCCCGCCAGGAGGTGGCCGACCAGCAGAAGCGCATCACCAAGCGGGAGGATAACCTCGACAGGAAGCTGGCCCTCCTGGACAAGAAGGAGGAGCTCCTCGAGAGGACCGAGAAGGCGGCCCGCAAGATCGAGACCGAGGCGAAGGAGAAGCTCGAGCACGCCGAGAAGCTGGATCTCGAGCAGGAGAAGGCCCTCGAGCGCGTCTCGGGCCTCGCGCGCGACCAGGCGCGTTCCGAGATACTCGACAGGGTCGAGCGCTCGATGGACTCCGAGATCAGCGAGCTCACTGAGCGCCGTATCGAGCGCGCCCGCGACGAGGCCGATGAGAAGGCCAACGAGATCGTCCTCGGCGCCGTCCAGCGCTGCGCGACCGACGTCACCGCCGAGGTGGTCGTCAGCACGATAGACCTCCCCAGCGACGGAATGAAGGGGCGCATCATAGGGCGCGAGGGGCGCAACATCCGCGCCTTCGAGAAGGCCACCGGCATTGACGTCATCGTCGACGACACGCCCGGCGTGATAATCCTCAGCGGCTTCGACGCCGTGCGCCGCGAGATCGCCCGGCGCTCGATGGAGAAGCTCGTCGCCGACGGCCGCATACACCCGGCCCGCATCGAGGAGACGGTCCAGAAGACAGAGGCCGAGCTCGAGCGCGTCATCAACGAGACGGGCAAGAAGGTCTCCTCCGACCTCGGAATCCACCGGCTGCACAAGCGCGAGATAAACATGCTCGGTCGGCTGCGCTACCGGACGAGCTACGGCCAGAACGTGCTGCAGCACTCGCAGGAGGTGGCGCTCATTGCGGGCGAGCTCGCCACGGAGCTGAAGCTCGACGAGAAGCTGGCCCGGCGCGCCGGCCTGCTCCACGACATCGGCAAGGCCATCGACCACGAGCAGGAGGGCACTCACCCCGAGCTCGGCGCCGAGGTCGCCAAGCGCTGCGACGAGGAGGAGCTGATAGTCAACGCCATCGCCTCGCACCACTCCGACATCCCGCCCGAGAGCCTCTACTCCATCATCATCCAGGTGGCGGACGCCATCTCGGCCGCGCGGCCGGGCGCCCGGCGCGAGTCGCTCGAGAAATACATCAAGCGCCTCGAGCGCCTGGAGGGCATCGCAACGGCCTACGACGGCATCGAGAAGGCCTTCGCCATCCAGGCCGGCCGCGAGGTGCGGGTCATCGCCAAGGCCGACAGCCTCGACGACGGCGACTGCCGCCGCATCAGCCGCGAGATCGCCAAGCAGGTCGAGGCCGAGCTCAGCTACCCCGGCGAGGTGAAGATCAACCTGATCCGCGAGCAGCGCTTCATCGAGTACGCGAGATAGCGGGCGGCGAGGCAGCGACCCGGCGCGCCGAGGTCGTCGGGGCGAGCCCGCCGCAGGCGGGGAGCACGACGGACCTGCGCCGGGAGCGATACTGAAAGGCAAGGGGGGAGCGTTGGCGGAAGAGCTCACGATACTCGCCATAGGCGACATCGTCGGACGCCCCGGGCGCCAGGCCGTCTCGGCGCTCGTGGGGCGCTACCGCGACGAGATGGGCGTCGATTTCGTCATCGCCAACGCTGAGAACGCCGCCGCGGGCTCCGGCCTCACCCCCAAGATAGTCGAGAAGCTGCTCGCCTCGGGCGTCGACGTCATCACCACCGGCGATCACGTCTTCCGCAACAGGGAGGTCGAGAAGATAATCGACGACGAGCCGAGGCTGCTCCGCCCCGCGAATCTCTCAAGCCGGGCGCGGGGCCGCGGCTTTGGCGTCTTCACGGCGCCGGGCGAACGGAAGGTGGCGGTCGTCAACATCATGGGATCGCTCTTCATGCGCGAGACGGTGCTGAACGAGCCGCTCAACACTGCGGCCGAGCTCGTAGACGAGCTGCGGCGCGAGGCCCCCATCGTCGTCGTCGACATGCACGCTGAGGCGACCAGCGAGAAGATCGCGCTCGGCTGGCTGCTCGACGGGCGGGCGTCGCTGGTCTTCGGCACCCACACGCACGTGCAGACCGCCGACGAGCGCGTGCTCCCCAAGGGCACGGCCTACATCACGGACCTCGGCATGACGGGGCCCTTCGAGAGCGTGCTCGGCCGCCGCGTCGACAGGGTGCTCGAGCGCTTCACAACGGGGATGCCGACCAGGTTCGACGTCGCGACCGGCGACGTGCGCCTCTCCGGGGTCATCGTCCGCGCCAGGGCCGACACTGGCAAGGCGCTCGCCATCGAGCGCGTCTGCGAGAGCGCTCCGGTGGGGCCGGCCGGCGGCTGAGGCCGGAGAAGTCAGACAGGCCGAGGAGGCCAGATGGCCAGAGGGCTCTTCGATCCGGCAAGAGGCCCGGGCTCGGGCAGCCGGCGCCGCGGCAGGTCCGGAGGGGGCAGGGGCGGGGGCGGGGGGGGCGGGGGCATCCCCGGTCCCGAGGCCGCCAAGGGCCGCCGGCGGATTCTCAGCGTTACAGAGCTCACCCGCCGCGTCACCGACGCCATCGAAGAGCGAATCGGCGCCGTCTGGGTGCAGGGCGAGGTTTCGAACGTCTCGAAGTCGGTATCCAGCCACGTGTATCTCACGCTCAAGGACGAGCACTCGGAGCTGCGCGGCGTCATCTGGCGCTCCGCCGCGGGCCGGATCGGCTTCATCCCCGCCGACGGCGAGCAGGTGCTCGCCTTCGGCCGCATGACCGTCTACGGCCCGCGCGGTACCTACCAGATCATCATCGAGCGCGCCGAGCCCATCGGCACCGGCGCCCTGCAGCGCGCGCTCGAAGAGCTCAAGCGCCGCCTCGCCGCCGAGGGCCTCTTCGACGAGGCTCACAAGAAGCCGATACCGTCGTTCCCGGCGGCCGTCGGCGTCGTCACCTCGTCCACCGGCGCCGCGCTCCGCGACATCCTCAAGGTGATGGGCCGCCGCTGGCCCGCCGCGCGCGTCGTCGTCTCGCCCACGCGCGTGCAGGGGGAGGAGGCCCCGGCCGAGATCGTGGAAGCCATCCGGCGGCTCGAGCGCCGGGGCGAGGTGGACGTGATGATAGTCGGTCGCGGCGGGGGCTCCATCGAGGACCTCTGGGCATTCAACGACGAGTCGGTCGCCCGCGCCATCTTCGCGTGCACCGTCCCCGTGGTGAGCGCCGTCGGCCACGAGGTCGACTTCACCATGGCCGATCTGGTCGCGGATCTCCGCGCCCCGACGCCGTCGGCGGCGGCCGAGCGCGTCGTCCCCGACCGCGCCGAGCTCTCCGCACGCGCCGCCGAGCTCGCGAGGCGGCTGCCGCAGGCCCTGAGCGATCTGATCGTCGCGGCGCGAGACGGGCTCGACCGGATGGTCGGGCGCCCGGTGATGCTGAGGCCCCTGGAACTCGTCACGGCGCCGCAGCAGCGCGTGGACGAGCTCGCCCAGCGACTCGCCTCGAGCGCGCGCGCCCAGACGAAGCTGCTCGAGGAGCGCCTGGGGGGCGCCGCCGCGCGGCTGGAGGGGCTGAGCCCGCTCCGCGTGCTCGGCCGCGGGTACTCGCTCACGACGCGCGAGGGAGAAGGCGTTCCGATAACCGACGCGTCGGACGTCAGTAACGATGAGGCCATCGTCACGAGGTTCGCGAAGGGCAGACTGCGGTCGCGGGTCCTGGGAGCCGAGGAGTAAGTCCATGGCGGCGAAGCGGAAGGCCGGGAAGGCCAAAGGCGGGGGCAGGACGTTCGAGCAGGCCCTGGCCGAGCTCGAGAAGGTGGTGGCCGAGCTCGAGTCGGGCGAGATCCCCCTCGAGGAGTCGATCGAGCTCTACGAGCGCGGGATCGCGAGCTTCAAGCGCTGCCACGAGCTTCTCCGCGCCGCCGAGAAGCGCATCGAGACTCTCGTCTCCGACGGCCGGGGCGGCCTCAAGACCGAGCCCTTCGAGCCGGGAGGGGACGAGGACGAGGCGGAGGGGTCCGGCGAGGGCGGCGGGCTCTTCAACGAGTAGGGGGCGGGGGCGGGGAAAGGACTCGGCTGTGCCGGATTTCAGAGAGTACGCCAGGGACAGGCGCGAGGAGGTTAACGCCGTCCTCGAGGGGCTGATCCCGCCGCCGGAGACCCCGCCGGTGCCGATCTACCAGGCCGTCAGGCACAGCCTCTTCGCCGGCGGCAAGCGCCTGAGGCCGATACTGATCCTCGCTGCCTGCGATTTGGCCTCGGACGGCTCGGCCGCGGCGGCGGCCAAGGCGATGAACGCCGCCTGCGCCATCGAGATGGTCCACACCTACAGCCTCATCCACGACGACCTGCCGTCGATGGACAACGACGCCTTCCGGCGCGGCGTGCCGACGTGCCACAAGGTCTTCGGCGAGGCGATGGCGATACTGGCGGGCGATGCGCTTCTGACAATGGCCTTCGAGGTCCTGGCGAGGATAGAGCCGGCGGAGCTGTCGCGGCGCTTGGCGGCCGAACTCTCGCGCTCGGCGGGCCCCCGCGGCATGGTCGGCGGCCAGGTCCGCGACATCGTCGCCGAGGGCAGGCCCGCGACCGTCGAGACGGTCGAGGCCATACACCGAGAGAAGACGGCGGCCCTCATCCGCGCGGCGGTGGTGATGGGGGCGCTCTGCGGCGGCGCGGGTCCGGCGACGCTGGACGCCGTCGGCAAGTACGGCGAGCGGATAGGCCTGGCCTTCCAGATCGCCGACGACGTCCTCGACGTGACGCAGTCCACGGAGGAGCTGGGTAAGACCGCCGGCAAGGATATCACCGAGGCGAAGGCCACGTACCCCGCCGCCGCCGGCCTCGAGGAGGCGAAGCGCACGGCCGCCGAGCTCGCCGACGAGGCCGTCGCCGAGCTGGCCGCGTTCGGAGAGAAGGGCCACCTCTTCCGCCAACTCGCGCGTTTCGTGGTCGAGAGGACGTCCTAGGCAGCCGCCCCATTCGCCCGGGCGAGCCGCCTCCTGTCGGCGACCAGGCTCCACACGAACGCCGTCGCGAGCGCCGCCGTCAGCCAGAACTCCCAGAGCCAAAACACGCCCCACCACCACTCGGGGCGACGGCGGCGGTAGATAGAAACACTGATGTTACCTGGCCCACTGAAGGCCACGGCCCGACCATTCGGAGAGAAGGTCGCGTGGAAATCGGAGGCGGAGAAGTACCCGTGCCACTCATCAAGAATCGCCAAGTCGCGGGCGTCCTGACCGTTCTTGACGAGGACCAGAAAGTGGTGAGCGGGTGCGGGGGGCACTTGCTCGAAGCGCATCTCAATGGTGCGTTTGCCGTCCTTCGCTCTACAGAGCTCCAAGGGAGACTCGGGCTCGACGTAGTGGTGCTCGATCCACACTTCCTCCTCCGTCCGCGACAGTCGCTCATTGGCCTCGCTGTCGTAGGTGCGTGTTATCCGGAAAAGGTGAAGCCGGTCACCAGACTGGGACAGCGTCCTGCTATGGGCCGTGATGACAAGCTGGCGAGCGCCGGAGGAAAACCGCAGTTCTCTGATGTCGCCATCATTCTCCAGGTTGATGACTGAAGTCTTAGGCCACGGCTCCCAATGCCACCACAACCCCACGCCGCTCGTCATGAGCAGCAGGAAAACAGCCAGCGTCCTCAGGCTGAACCTGGGCCGCCAGCGGAGAATCCGTCGCGCCGTCGAGGTCATCCACCCCTCCGCCCCCATCATACCCCACGGGGAGTCGCCGCCGCAAGGAGCGCCCGCGGCCCTCCGTAACTTGAATTCCGCCCCTCGCCGGGGTAGTATGCGCCACATGAGCGGTCTCCTGGACAGGATAAGCACCCCGGCGGACGTGCGCGCGCTGGCCGACGACAAGCTCGGCGAGCTCGCTTCGGAGATCCGCGAGCGGATCATCTCGGTCGTCGGGCAGACCGGCGGCCACCTCGCCTCGAACCTCGGCGTGGTGGAACTCACCATCGCCCTGCACCGGGCCTTCGACTTCCGCGTCGACCGCTTGGTATTCGACGTGGGCCACCAGGCCTACTGCCACAAGATGCTTACTGGCCGTAACGACCGCTTCGATACGCTCCGTCAGAAGGGGGGGCTATCGGGCTACCCGCACCCCGCCGAGAGCGAGTACGACCACTTCGTGGTGGGCCACGCCTCGACGGCGATCAGCCAGGCGCTCGGCCTCGCGTGCGCGGCCGAGCTGGGGGGCGAGACGAGACGGGTCGTCGCCATCGTCGGCGACGGTTCGATGACGGGCGGCCTCGCCTACGAGGGGCTGAACCAGGCGGGCCACCTCGGCAAGAGGATGCTGGTTGTCCTCAACGACAACGCGATGGCAATATCCCCGACGGTCGGAGCGCTGCAGGGCTACCTCGGCCGCATGCGCGCGGTGCCGCTCTACAACGAGTTGAGGAACGAGCTCTTCGAGGCGCTTCTCAAAATCCCCGTCGTCGGCAAGTCGATGGAGGGGCTCGTCGAGCGCGTGCTCGAGGTGGCGAGGCGGGTGCTGACCCCGGGGCACATCTTCCACGAGCTCGGCTTCCGGTACTTCGGCCCCGTCGACGGCCACGACATGCAGGAGCTCGTCTCGGCCCTGGACGACGTGAAGAAGCTGTCGGGACCGATACTGCTCCACGTGCTCACAGAGAAGGGCCGCGGTTTCACCCCGGCGTCGGATGATCCCGCCAAGTTCCATTCGGCGACGCCTCAGAGCGTCGCGGCGGGCTTTGCCGACTCAGCGCCGGAGCCCGAGCCCGGAACCGCGGCTGTGCCTTACTCTTCCCCTGAGCCGCCCGAGTCGCCCGAGCGCCCGGGGTCGGAACCCTACACCAAGGTCTTCAGCCGCGAGCTCCGCCGCGTGGCGGAGTCGGACCCGTCGGTGGTCGCCATCACCGCGGCGATGCCCTCGGGCACGGGGCTCGACGCCTTCGCCAGGGAGTTCCCGAACCGGTACTTCGACGCCGGCATCGCCGAGCAGCACGCGATATCGTTCGCCGGCGCGCTCTCGCGCGGGGGGCTGAGGCCCGTCGTCGTCATCTACAGCACCTTCCTGCAGAGGGCCTACGACCAGATATTCCACGACCTCTGCCTGCAGCCGGACTGCGCGGCGGTCATCGGCGTCGACCGGGCGGGGGTGGTCGGCAGCGACGGCCCGACGCATCACGGCGTCTTCGACATCGCGTACCTGAGATCGCTGCCGCGGATAGTGCTCTGCGCGCCGAAGGACGCGGCCGAGGTCGGGCCCATGCTCGAGATGGCCGTGGCCTCGGGGGCGCCGGTGGCGATGCGGTACCCGCGCGACTTCGCCCCGGCGCTGACGGGCGTCGGCGAGCCGGCCGCGGTCGAGCTCGGGGTATGCGAGGTGCTCCGCGACGGCGACGACTGCACGGTGCTTGCCTACGGCGCGGGCGTCGAGTGGGCCCTCGGCGCGGCTGAGGAGCTCTCGGGCGAAGGCATTCAGTGCCGCGTGGTGAACGCCCGCTTCGCCAAGCCGCTCGACGAGGAGATGGTCCGCGAGGCGTTCTCGGAGGCCGGCCGGCCGGTCGTATCCGTCGAGGACGGGGCGCTCGCCGGCGGCTTCGGCTCGGGCGTGCTCGAGTGCGCGGCCGGCATGGGGCTGGATACATCGAGAGCCGTCAGGCTGGGCGTGCCCGACCGCTTCGTGGAGCACGGCCGGAGGAGCGAGCTCCTGGAGGAGCTGGGCCTCTCGGCCGCCGGCATCGCCGGGCGAATCCGGAAGGAGCTTGAGAGATGAAGCGCGTCGTCATCCTCGGGGACGATCGCAAGGCCGGCGTCGCCGAGGCGATCGACAGGGAGCGCGACTGGCTCGCCGGGCGCGTGGAGATCGCGGCCGAGGACCTGACCGGCGAGGCGGATCTCGCGCCCCTGGGGGCGGAGCTCGCCGTCATCTTCGGCGGCGACGGCACGATGCTCGCAGGCGCCAGGCGCCTCGCGCCCCTGGGCGTGCCGGCGGTCGGCGTCAACCTCGGCAAGCTCGGCTTCCTCGCGGAGATCCGGCCGGAGGAGTTCCGCGGCGCCATCGAGAGGATACTCGCCGGCGAGGCGGACGTCTCCGAGAGAATGATGCTCTCCGCCGAGGTCGCGGGCGAGGGGGAGCCCCGGAGCTTCACGGGGCTTAACGACGTGGTGGTGTCCCAGCAGGCGAAGTCGCCCATGGTGCGGCTCGAGGTCTCGATAGACGGCGAGGAGGCCTCCGCCTTCCGCGGCGACGGGCTGATCATCTCGACCGCCACGGGCTCGACGGCGTACAACCTCTCCGCGGGCGGGCCGATCCTGTCGGGCAGTGTCGAGGGCATCATCCTCACGCCGATCTGCGCCCACACCCTCAGCATCAGGCCGCTGGTCATTTCGAGTTCCGAGGTCGTCGAGGTGCGCCGGCCCGACGGCGAGGAGAAGCCCATCACCGTGACCGTCGACGGCCGCATACAGGAGCCCTTCCGCCCGCGCGAGGTCGTCACGGTGAAGCGTGCCGAGCACGTCTTCAGGCTGCTCGTGCTGCCGGGGGGCGGGCGCTACAGCACCATCAGGGAGAAGCTCCACTGGGGACGCCCCGCGCTCGAGGACAGGTGAGTGCCCGCGACGGAGGACGGATGGCCGACGAGATCGTGAGAGTCCGATTCGCGCCGAGCCCGACCGGCAACGTCCACATCGGGAACATCCGGGCGGCCATCTTCAACTGGCTCTTCGCGCGGCACTCGGGCGGCAGGTTCCTCCTGCGCGTGGAGGACACCGATCGCGAGCGCTCGACCCCCGAGGCGATCGAGAGCCTCCTCGACGCGATGGGGTGGTTAGGGCTCGACTTCGACGAGGAGCCGCTCTACCAGACCTCGCGCACCGATGCCCACCTCGAGATCGCCGATAAGCTCATCGCCGACGGCCACGCCTACCGCTCGGACCTTGGCGACCCGTCGAAGGGCGAGGCGACAGTCTTCCGCGCCAACCGCACCGTCACCTTCGAGGACATCGTCAAGGGACGGATGCGCAAAGACGAGAAGCAGATGAAGGACTTCGTCATAGTCCGGTCGACGGGAGTTCCCGTCTTCCACCTGGCCAACGTCCTCGACGACGTGCACATGGGCATCACGCACGTCGTCCGCGGCGACGACCACGTCGACAACACCTTCAACCACGTCCTCCTCTACGAGGCCGTCGGAGCCGAGCCGCCGAAGTTCGCACACCTGCCGATGCTCGTCAACGACGCGGGCAAGCCATACTCCAAGCGCGACGGCGACGCCTTCGTGGGCGACTTCCGCTCACGCGGCTACCTGCCGGAGGCGCTCTTCAACTTCCTGGCGCTGCTGGGGTGGTCTCCGGGCGACAACCGCGAGAAGATGTCGCGCGAGGAGCTTGTCGAGGCATTCACGCTCGAGCGCGTGAAATCGTCGGCCGCGCGCGTCGACCTCGAGAAGCTCCAGTGGATGAACGGGCAGTATCTGATGGGGCTGCCGCTGGAGCGGCTGAAGTCGCTGCTCGAGCCCGAGCTGGAAGCCGCGGGCCTCAGCCTCGCCGGGCGCGACGACGAGTGGATCGAGACGCTCCTGTCGGTCGAGGCCGAGCGCATCCGGACCCTGGCCCAGTTCGTCGACCACGCGAGGTACTTCTTCGAGGAGGAGATCGCCTTCGAGGAGAAGGCCGTCCGCAAGGTTCTCGTCAAGCAGGGGGGCGCGGAGGTGCTCGGGAAGATCCGGCCGGCGCTCGAGGCCCTTGAGCCCTTCGACGCCCCGCGGATCGAGGAGATGGTCCGCTCGTTCGCCGAGGAGAACGGGCTGTCCATGGGCAAGGCGGCGCAGCCGCTGCGCGTGGCGGCCTCGGGCCGGACGGCGAGCCCGCCCATCGGCGAGACGCTCGCGCTCGTGGGTCGCGAGCGGATGCTGGCCAGAATGACGGCGGCGATCGAGGAGGCCGCCCGCGTAGGCGCACCGGGGAAGTCTGAGGAGTAACGGCATGTCGCTGCTCGTCGTCGGGTCCATCGCGCTCGACACCGTCGAGACGCCCACCGGCAGGGCCGACGAGGCCCTCGGCGGCTCGGCCGTCTACTTCTCGCTCGCCGCCAGCTACTTCACCGACGTGATGATGGTCGGCGCGGTGGGGCACGACTTCCCGCCAGAGCACAAGGATCTGCTCGAATCCCGCGGCATCGACACCTCGGGCCTCGTGCACCTCGACGGCAAAACCTTCCGATGGACCGGCCGCTACGCCGAGAACATGAACGACCGCGAGACGCTCGACGTGCAGCTGAACGTCTTCGACGGCTTCAGGCCCGACATCCCGGAGGCCTTCCGCGGCGCCAAGCACGTCTTCCTCGCCAACGCCTCGCCCGAGATACAGATGCACGTCCTCGAGCAGATCGAGTCCCCCGAGTTCGTCGCCTCCGACACGATGAACATCTACATCGAGAACGAGCTGGATGCCCTCAAACGCCTTATGCCGCGGGTCCACTGCTTCGTCCTGAACGACGAGGAGGCGGTGATGCTCACGGGCGAGCGGTCGATCGTGAGTGCCGCCCGGGCCATTCTTGACATGGGCCCCGCCACCACTATAATCAAGAAGGGCGCCCACGGTTCGGTGATGGCGTCTCAGGAGGACGTCTTCCTGCTGCCGGCATATCCCCTCGCAAGGGAGATCGACCCGACCGGCGCCGGTGACTCGTTCGCCGGGGCCTTCTGCGGAACGGTCGCGAAGTCGGGCGCCGAGTTCGCGGGCCTCAGGAGGGCCATGGCCTACGCGACGGTGACGGCCAGCTTCTGCGTGGAGGGCTTCAGCGTCGACGGCTTCCGCGAGCTCCGCCGCGCGGACATAGACGAGCGCTACGAGGACTTCATGCGGATGACCCACGTCGAGAGGGTCATCGGGTGAACATCGAGTGCGACCCCGGTCGGCAGAGGCTTGGCGAGCCGCAGAAGTCGGCGAGAGCATCGAGTGTGCCCTCTTCGACTTGCGGCGCGCCAATGCCTGACCGGGGGCGCCGAAAGGCGGAGCGCATCCGGACCTTCGTGGCGATCGAGCTGCCGGAGAACGTGAAGAGACGCCTTGTTCGTGCCCAGGAGGAGCTTGACGGCGCGGATCTCGGCATCCGCTGGAGCCGCCCGGAGACGATGCACCTGACCCTGAAGTTCCTGGGGGACGTGGCGGCGTCTGACATTTCGGAGGTGGCGGCGGCCTGTAGCAGGGCCGCTTCGGCGACGGGGAGGGGAAGGCCGAGGGTGGTGCTCGATCAGTTCGTGCTCTTCCCAGATTCACACAGGCCGCAAGTTGTGGCCGCCTCTGTGACGGTGGGCGAGGCGTTGGCCGGGCTGCAGGCGGCCGTCGAGGGGGAGCTGGCGAAGGCGGGCTTCCCGGCCGAGAGACGCGGCTACAGGCCGCACATCACGGTGGGTCGTGTGAAGGCGCGAGGACGCGGCAAAAAGGAGAAGCTGCGACACGCTCGAGGAGCCCTGAATGTGGTTTGGGCCAAGGTGAGTCCCGTGCTGCAGGGCATGGAGCTTGGACACTTCACGGCGGACGAGATCGTCGTCTTCCAGAGCGAGCTTCGCAAAGGCGGGGCGGTCCACACGCCCCTGGCGCGCATGGAACTGGCGGGGGGATAAGGAGAGCACACATGGCGAAGAGGAAGCCTTCGGGCAAGAAGGGCAAGGAGGTCCCCAAGGACAAGGCTCTCGACGGGGCCCTCGACCAGATACACCGCCAGTTCGGCCAGGGCGCCATCATGAAGCTGGGCGAGGGGAACGTGATCAAGACGGAGGCGATCAGCACGGGGGCCTTCTCGCTCGACATCGCCCTCGGCGTCGGCGGCGTGCCGAAGGGCAGGATCGTCGAGGTATTCGGCCCGGAGGCCTCGGGCAAGACGACGCTCTCGCTGCACGTCGTCGCCAACGCGCAGAAGTCGGGGGGCGTCGCCGCCTTCATCGACGCCGAGCACGCCCTCGACCCGAGCTACGCACGGCGGCTCGGCGTGCAGCTCGACGACCTCCTCGTCAGCCAGCCCGACAGCGGCGAGCAGGCCCTGCAGATCGCCGAGCTCCTGGTGAAGTCCAACGCCGTCGACGTCGTCGTCGTCGACTCGGTGGCGGCGCTGGTGCCCAAGGCCGAACTCGAAGGCGAGATCGGCGACACTCACGTCGGCCTGCAGGCCAGGCTCATGAGCCAGGCGCTGAGGAAGCTATCGGGCTCCATCAGCCGCTCGAAGACCTGCGTCGTCTTCATCAACCAGATCCGCGAGAAGATCGGCGTCATGTTCGGCTCGCCGCTCACGACGCCCGGAGGGCGGGCGCTCAAGTTCTACTCGTCGGTGAGGCTGGAGATCCGCCGAATCGGGTCGATCAAGGAGGCGGAGAAGGCCATCGGCAACGTGGTGCGCGTCAAGGTGGTGAAGAACAAGGTTGCCCCGCCCTTCAGGACGGCCGAGTTCGACATCATGTTCAACCAGGGCATCTCCTGGGAGGGCTCGGTCATCGACCTCGCGCTGTCGTCGAAGCTCATCGAGAAGTCCGGGGCCTGGTTCTCCTACGGCAGCACGCGGCTCGGCCAGGGCCGCGAGAAGTCCAAGCTCTTCCTCGCCGAGAACCCCGACGTGCGGGACGAGATCGAGGCGAGACTCCGGGCCGAGCACCAGGTCGGCGAGCCGGTCGAGGAGATGCCGGCCGATGAGAAGCCCGCCGGCGACGGGGAAGCCGAAGCGGGGGCGGAGGCGGGGGCCTCCGAGTGAGGACCACGGAGCGCATGGCTTTCGCCACGACGAAACGCACCGTGACGGCCGCAGCAGCAGCGGCGCTCGCGCTGGCCTTCGCGCGTTCGGCTCCATGCGGCGAACCCGGGGGCCAGCAGCCTGAGGGCGAGGCGCGCGCGCTGCGCTCGGCCTTCGTCAAGGTGGCCGAGAAGGTCAGCCGCTCTGTCGTCGCCGTCATCAGCGACCGGGCGGCCACCGGGGCGCGGCGCGCGCCGGCCGCCTCGGGGGTGATATTCGACGCCTCCGGACTGATCGTTACGAACGAGCACGTCGTCCGCGGCGTGAGCGAGGTGACGGTGGTCACCTCGGGCGGGCGCCGTCTGAAGGGCAAGGTGACCGGGGCCGACGCGCGCTCGGACCTGGCGGTCGTGAAGGTCGAGCCCGGCGAGGACGAACTCGTCCCCATCGAGTGGGGCGACTCCGACAAGGTCAGGATCGGCCAGTGGGCGATTGCGCTCGGGAACCCCTTCGGCTTCTCGAACACGGTGACCGTGGGGGTGGTGAGCGGCGTCAAGCGGCCCCTCCCCGGCTGGGCCCTCGAGTCGCTCAGGCGCCGCAGCGGCACGGAGGTCTACTACGGCTCGCTCATCCAGACCGACGCCGCCATCAGCCCGGGCAACTCGGGCGGGGCGCTGGTGAACCTTGACGGCAGGCTTGTCGGCATCAACACGCTGATGGGCGCCGACATCCGCACGGGGGCGGGCGTCGGCTTCGCCATTCCCGCGAACGTCGTCAGGAAGCGCGTGGACCAGCTGAAGGCCGGCGAGCGGATCCGCTACGGCTGGCTGGGGGTAAGGCTGAAGGACCTGTCGGGCCCGCTGGCAGCGGCCTTCGGCGTCGCCGACGGCGAGGGCGTCCTCATCGACGACGTCGTGCCGCGGAGCCCCGCCGACAAGGCCCGGATCGTCCGCGGGCAGGTGATACGGTCCTTCGGCGGGGTGGCTGTCGGCAGCGTCGACCAGCTCGTGCTCATGGTCGGCGAGGCGAAGATAGGCGTGGAGGCCGAGGTGGTCCTGCTGGACTCGCGCGCCGGCGAGGCGAAAGAGCTGAAGGTCGCCGTGACGATCGGCGAGAGGCAGTCGGCGGAACCCGCGGAGGATGAGGGCGAGCCCCGGGCGCAGTTCCGGGGCTGGCGGGGCCTCGTGCTCGCGGAGGTGGAGGGCGCGGCCGGCGGCGCGCCGGTGAAGGAGGTCCAGCCGGGGTCGCCGGCGGCGCGGGCGGGGCTGGTGCCGGGCGACCGCATCGACGAGCTCGGGGCCGGGGTGGCTTCGATGAAGGAGGTCAACGGCCGCCAGCAGTTCACGAAGGCCGCGGAGGGGTTGGAGGGAGCGGCGCTCCTCCACTGCGCGCGGCTTGGATACGTCGTGGTGACGGAGAAATAGTGCTTCGATGAAGACGGACGACGTGAGAGAGAAGTTCCTGAGCTTCTTCGAGGGATACGATCACCTCAGGATGAGGTCCGACACGCTAGTGCCGACGCACGACGAGACGCTGCTCTTCACGGGCGCCGGCATGAACCAGTTCAAGGACCAGTTCCTCGGTCGCGGCAGGATGGAGTCGCGCCGCGTCTGCACCAGCCAGAAGTGCCTGCGCACGGGCGACATCGAGAACGTCGGCGTGACGGCGTCGCACCACACGTTCTTCGAGATGCTGGGCAACTTCTCCTTCGGCGACTACTTCAAGAGAGAGTCGATCGAGTGGGGCTGGGAGCTCGTCACGGGCTCCTCCTGGTACTCCCTGCCCGAGTCGAAGCTCTCGGTCAGCGTCTACGAGACCGACGAGGAGGCCTACGGCATCTGGCGCGACGTCGTCGGCCTGAGCGAATCCAAGATCTACCGTTTCGGCGAGCACGATAACTACTGGCCGGCCGACGCGCCGAGCCAGTCGCCGCCGGGGACGCTCTGCGGGCCGTGCACGGAGATCTTCTTCGACCAGGGCGAGGCCGTCGGCTGCGGCAAGCCCGGCTGCAACCCGTCCTGCGACTGCGACCGCTACGTCGAGATATGGAACCACGTCTTCCAGCAGTACGAGAAGCAGGCCGACGGCTCGATGAAGGACCTGCCCCAGCAGAACATCGACACCGGCGCGGGCCTCGAGCGCATCGCCGCGGTGCTGCAGGGGGTGCCCAACAACTTCGAGATCGACAGCCTCCTCCCCGTCGTCGAGGAGGTCGCCCGCATCTCCGAGAGGAGCTACGGCGCCGACCTCGGCCTCGACCGCCGCATGCGGCGCATCACCGATCACGTCCGCGCGGTCGCCTTCTGCATCGGCGACGGTGTGCTGCCGTCGAACTCCGAGCGGGGGTATGTCCTCCGCCGGCTGCTCCGGCGCGCCGTCCTCGACGGCAGGGCCCTCGGGATAGGCGAGCCCTTCTGCTACACGCTGGTGCCGCTTGTGGCGAAGCTCATGCCCACCTACCCGGACGTCACCGAGCGCCGCGAAAACATCTCGCGCATCGTCAAGGCGGAGGAGGAGAAGTTCGGCTCGACGCTCGCCCAGGGCATGCAGGTGCTCGAGGAAAGCGCCGGGCGGCTGAAGAAGGGGGCTTCGCTCGACGGAGCCGAGGCGTTCCGCCTCTACGACACGTACGGCTTCCCGCTCGAACTCACCGCCGAGATGCTCTCCGGGCGCGGTGTCTCGGTCGACCGGGAGGGTTTCGAGCGCGAGATGGCGGCGGCGCGGGAGCGCTCGCGGGCGGGCTCCAGGCTGGACGCCGACATCTTCGGCTCCGGGCCCCTCGCGCAGATCAAGGAGATCACGCACGGCACCGAGTTCGTCGGCTACGAGACGTCGCTCTGCGAGGCGAAGGTGCTGGCGGTGATCTCGGGTGACGAGATCGCCGAGGAGGCCACCGAGGGCGCCGAGGTCGAGGTGGTCGTGGACCGCACGCCCTTCTACGGCGAGGCTGGCGGCCAGGTGGGCGACACCGGCACCATCGAGGGCCCGTCAGGCACGGTTGCCGTCTCGGATACCGTCCGCGCGGGCGGCATCTTCCTCCACCGCGGCGAGGTGACGAAGGGGGCCGTCGCGCCGAAGCAGACGGTCACCATGCGCGTCGATGCCGAGCGCCGCGAGAACATCGCCCGCAACCACACGGCCACGCACCTCCTGCACCACCGACTGCGCCACATCCTCGGCAAGCACGTGGAGCAGTCCGGATCGCTCGTCACGCCCGACCGCCTGCGGCTCGACTTCTCGCACTTCGAGGCGATGACGCCCGACGAGATCGACCGGGTGGAGGAGCTCGTCAACCGCGACGTCCGGGCGAACGGCCCGGTCGAGACGAAGGAGACCGGCATCGACGAGGCGAAACAATCCGGCGCGATGGCCCTTTTCGGCGAGAAATACGGCGATACGGTGCGCCTGGTGAGCACGGAGCTCTCGGGCGAAGTCTCGCGCGAGCTCTGCGGCGGCACGCACCTCGAGCGCACCGGCAAGATAGGCCTCTTCAAGATCGTATCGGAGGGCGCGATAGCCGCCGGCTTCCGCAGGATCGAGGCGGTCACGGGCCCGGGGGCTTACGAACTCGTGCGCGGGCTCTCGAGGACCGTTGACGCCATAGCGGCGAGGCTCAAGGTGCCGCGCGACGCCGTGCGGGCCCGCGTCGAGGAGCTCGCCGAGCGCAACCGCGAGCTCGAGCGCGAGTTGCAGAAGGCGCGCGCGAAGGCAGCGGGCGAGCGGGCCTCCGACGCGGCCACCGAGGTGAAGGAGGTGGCAGGCGTCAGGTACGCGGCCCTGAACATGGGCGAGGCCACTGCCGACGAGATGCGCACCGCCGCCGACGCGCTCAGGGCGAAGCTCGGCAGCGGCGTTGTCCTGCTCGGCGCGGCGAAGGGCGGCAAGGCGCTTCTGCTCTGCGCCGTCACCGACGACCTCGTCAAGGAGAAGGGCCTCAGCGCCGGCAGGCTGATCGGCCCGGTGGCGAAAGTCGTGGGCGGCGGCGGCGGCGGGCGCCCCCAGATGGCGCAGGCCGGGGGCAAGGACCCCTCGAAGCTGCCCGAGGCCCTGGAGGGCTTCGGAGGCATGCTGGAGGAGCAGGTGGGCTGAGACTGCCCGGCGCGAATCGTGCCTGCGGCAGGAAATGTGTTGAAGGTGGGCCGGTCTCGGATAGAATACCCCGCCGGAGGCGCGGGTCCGTGGCGATACCACTCAGCGATGCTTACGCGGGCGACGTCCTCGCGCTGGACGCTGTGGGCTCCGACGGCGTGGTGCTTCTGCGCGCGGGCTCGCAGGTCACGGCGGAGCAGCTCGCCCAGCTGGCCCAGCGCGGCGTCAAAGAGTTATCGGTCGTCCGCGAGGAGACCGGCGGCGTTCCGGCCGCGGGCGTCGAGGAGGCGATCGCGGAGCTCGATCACATGTTCAGTGATGTCAGGGGCGACCCGATAATGGACGGCATCTACCAGGTCGCCCGCACGGTGCTTGAGAGGGTACGGCCGCGCAGCTGACGCGGTCATCGGGGAGCTCGAGCGGTGCCGACCGATCCGACGAAGATCATCAACAGGGTCAGCGACCTCCCGACGCTGCCGTCGGTGGTCGCGCGCGTCAACGAGATGGTGGGCGACCCCTCGGTCTCGGCCGGCAACATCAACGACGTCATCTCGAAGGACGTGGCCCTCTCGGCGCGGATACTGAAGCTGGTCAACTCGGCCTTCTACGGCTTCCCGAGGCGCATCGCATCGGTCACCCACGCCATCGTCATCCTCGGCTTCAACTCGGTGCGCAACGTGACGCTCTCAGCCTCGGTCTTCGAGGCCTTCGAGGCGAAGGACCTCCCCTTCGGTTACCGCGACTTCTGGGTTCACTCGATCGGCGTGGCGGTGGCCACGAACGTCATCGCCCGCCAGAAGAGGCTGGCCGACGTCGAGGACGCCTTCATGTGCGGCCTGCTCCACGACATCGGCAAGGTGGTGCTCCACCAGTTCGCCCGCGATGACTTCGCACGCGCGCTGAACTACGCCCAGGACAGGGACTGCCTTCTCTTCGACGCCGAGGTCGAGGTCCTGGGCGCGTCGCACGCCCACATCGGCGGGCTGCTCACTGACAGGTGGCGCCTGCCGCCGAAGATCGTCGATGTCATACGCTTCCACCACTCGCCGATGAACGCCGACGACGCGCGGGAGCTGGCCGCCGCCGTGCACATCGCCGACGCCTTCGCCAGGGCCCTCATGATCGGCTCGGGCGGGGACCGGAAGATCCCCAGGGCCGATCCTGCCGCCTGGTCGCTCCTCGGCCTGGACGCGGAGGGGCCGGGGCAGCTCATGCGCCAGGTGGCCTCCGAGATGCACACCGCCGACGCCTTCGTCGACATGATCTAGCGGCTACCGCGGCACGTCCTCCAGCATCTCCGGCATGACCTCGCGGATCTTCTCGCGCCCCCAGGGGTCGAGCTTGAGAACCCGGCCGAAGGCCCGCCGGGCCTCCCCGGTGCGGCCGGTGGCCCTCGCGAGTATGCCGAGGTAGAGCCAGCCGTCGGGCTCGTGGGGCCTGAGCTCCGTCGCCCTGCGGTACTGCTCGTAGGCCTCGCGGACGCGCCCCGCCTGGGCGAGCGCCCTCGCCAGCCTCAGCCGCACCTTGCCGTCACGGGGGGCTATCGCCGCGGCCTCACGGTAGATGGATATCGCCCGCTCGGTATTGCCGGCGTTCAGCGCCTCGTCGCCGCGCTCGCCGACCGGAGCCGCCCTGGCCGACTCGGTGAGTTCCCGTGCCCTCGCCTTCACGCGCGCGCGGCGCCGTGTGGCGGCGGCGTCCAGCCTGCGGAGGAGCTCTGGCGCTGCCCCCGGGCAGAGCGTAGCTGCCGAGACCATCACGTCATCGATCTTCTCGAGGTTCGCCGCCATGCGCGCTCGCGCGTCCCGGCTCCTGCGGCGCGAGGTCATGAACTCGAGCACCGGGCGCGAGCGCGAGTTCGGCCTGGCCGTCCCCGCCAGCCGCCGGAGGCCGCCCGAGTCGACGAGCAGCGTCGCGAGGAGCTCCTCGGCCGAGTCGACGCCCACCGCGGCGAGCTCGCCCGCCAGACCCATGCGCTCGATGCGCTTCCCTATCTCGCCGGGCGCCAGCCGCAGCGGCTCCGGCGCGCCGACGAGCAGGGCGTGCTTCGTCTCGCTGGCCGAGAGGCCCCAGAGCGTCGAGTGCTCGAATGCCGAGAGGAACGTCGCGAGCACCGTGGCGAACGCCCGCTCGTTCAGCTCCAGCGGCAGCCAGCTCGTCATGATGCCGCCGGGCGAGAGGCGCTCGCGGGCGTCGGCGAAGTACTCCCGCGCATACAGCCCCGAGCATCCGGGCAGGTGCGGCCAGATCGAGTCGTTCATTATCAGGTCAAAGCGCTCGCGCGTGAGCCTCACGAGATTGGCCCCGTCCATGATGACCGGCCGGAAGCGCGGGTGCGACTCGACGTTGCCGTTGATGACGCCGAAGTACCGCGCGGCGACGGGGATTATCTGCGGGTTGATCTCAACGACGCTCACGCTCCGCACGCCCGCGCCGACGAGCACGCGGCTCGTCTCGCCCGAGCCGTAGCCCACCTGCAGCACGCTCGAGGCCGAGCCGTGGAGCACCAGCGGCAGCGCCGCCTGCAGCCTCTGCGTCGCGCGCAGCTCGTAGGCGGTGCCGGCCACGTTCACGCCGTTCGTGGATATCAGCCGCAGGCCCCTGTCGTCGTAGTGGTGGACCGCGACGACGCCCCCCGCGCCCTCCTCGGAGTGGAGCAGCCGGCTGGCCGCCTCGTTCACGTTGAAGAAGGCGTCCAGCGGCCAGCGCACCGGCACGAAGAGCATCGCCGCCGCCGCCAACGTCGCCGCGCCCAGCAGCGCCGCGTGGCGGGAGCGCGCGCGCCACTTCGTCTCGCACCACCCCAGCGCCCCCGCCGTGACCAGCAGCAGCGCCCCCAGCGCGACGAGAGTTCCCCCCGAGCCCAACGCCCGCGAGAAGACGAGCCCCGCGACCAGCGACCCCGCCACCGCGCCGACCGTGTTCCACGCCGCGAAGGCGCCGACGGGGCGGGCGAGGCCGCCTCTTCTCGATGTATACGCCGCCGCCGCGGCGGGGAAGGCAGCCCCGAAGGCCACCGCCGCCGGGGCCATCACCGCCGCCGAGAGCGCGAAGCGCTGCAGCATCGCCCGGTGCCAGCTCATGCCGACGAGCTTCTGCACCTCGCCCGCCATCTCCGGATAGACCGAGAAGATCACCGCCGTCCCGGTGACGGCAACGCCCGCCGCGGCGAGGGCCCCCATGAACAGACCCTCCGGCCGCACTCCCCTCGCGAGCAGCCGCCGCGCCACTTCGCCCCCGAGGGCGATGCCGGCGAGGAACGTCCCGAGCATCACGGTCAGGGCGTATACGGTGCCTTCGAGGACGAAGACCAGCAGCCGCGTCCAGACGACCTCGCAGCCGAGCGCCGCGAAGCCCGAGGCCGCTCCCGCGGCGAGGATGACGATGCCGCCGCCCGCCTCGGCCTCGCGCTCTCCCTCAGCCCACGGAGCCGGCTCCGTCGGCGGCCCCGCCGCCGGGACTTCCGATGCACTGGGATCGGCTCTGAGACTCCCCAGTGCCCCCGAGAGGACGAGCCCGCCGACGGCGGCCGACGCCCCCGCCGCGACAATCGTCGTCCCGAGCAGACCCGTCACCGGGATCAGCCACAGCCCGCCCGCGAATACGCCCGCCACCGCGCCGGCGGTGTTGATGGCGTAGAGGCTCGCGATGCTGCCCCCCGCGCCCGCGCCGCCGCCGGGGCGGACGGCCTTGACAAGGGCCGGCAGCGTTCCGCCCAGCAGCGTCGCGGGCACCAGCATCGTCGCGCCGCCGAGCACGAACTTGACCGACGTCAGCATCCAGACCGACTCGGGCGCGGCGTTGAAGATCACGCGGAAGAGCGGCGTGAGCGCCCATGTCACCAGCGGCACCGCGAGGCCGCCCACCGCGGCGCCGAGCTCGAGCATCCCGTAGAGGCGCCACGGGTCGGCCGAGCGCTCGGCCCGGCGTCCGAATACCCAGCCGCCCAGCGCCAGCCCCCCCATGAACGCCGCGAGCACGGCGCTCGTCGAGTACGTGGTGTGGCCGAAGACGTTCACGAATAGGCGCAGCCAGGCGAGCTCGAAGACGAGCGCCGCCGCGCCCGAGACGAAAAAGACCGCGCCGACGCCCCTCGGCCCCCTCGCGGGCGTCGACCGGGCAGCGTCTGCAGTGCCGGCATTGTCGGCAGGGGCTTCCATGGCCTGAAGCTAAGCGACGGCCCCCGGCGTGTCAAGGCTCGGAGGTCAGCCGGTTGCCCCCGCCGCCTCGCGCGGGGTATAATGCTGGTGACATGGCCAGTATCCGGAAACTCCTGCCGCGCTTCTCGCTGAGGACGCTGGTGATATTCCTGCTGCTGGTGACAGCGGGGGTGGGGCTGTGGTGGCATTGGGAGGCGTGGCATCTGGTGCATCGTCTCAGAGGGCACAAGGCTCGGGTGTTTCGCATTAGGTTCTCGGCCGATGGCGGCGAGGTCGTCTCATTCGATGAGGATGGGGAAATGCGACGCTGGAACACCGAAAGCGGCCGACCCGTCGGGGCCCCGCACACAGTAACGCTGCGCTACTCCGGAATTCTATCCCCGGACGGGTCCTTGAAACTCGAATGGGACGACTCCGTGGTGGGTCCTACCCCGGTCAGAATACGCGATGTAGGGAGCGGCAATCTGGTCCGGACACTTAAGGAGGACCACATCATGCACGCATGCTTCTCGCCAGACGGGAAGCGCGTGGCCGTGGGTTCGGCGGATGGGTGTGTCCGCGTCTGGAACGTAGCGACCGGCAGGTGTGTGCTGGCGCTGGAGGACGTCGGCGACTACGTCGAAAGTGTCTCCTTCTCTTCGGATGGCTCGCGCCTTGCAGCCACCGACAACGACGGGGACTGGCGCATATGGGACGCTGCGAGCGGCGACCTCCTTTGCACATTACCTTCTGGTGTCTGGAGCGGGTTCGGAATCGACAGCATCTCCTTCTCTCCCGACCACAGGCACGCCGTGTTGCTGGGCTTTGGGGACGGGTTCGGTATACTCCGCCGCCGCCGCCCCGAGTGGTGGTGGGGCGTCTTCTGGCTGCGGGAGTTCTGGCTGACGGCCGCCTTCGCCGCCATCTTCGTGTGGAGCGTGGTGCGGGACCGGCGCGCCCTCGCCCGCACGGGCTGATTCCGGGCCTTCC
>Ga0272441_10003239_pt1 | contig 31313 bp, 29 predicted proteins | sample SSMProp6N_FD_193582 | JGI IMG/M metagenome (GOLD analysis project Ga0272441, IMG submission 193582) | Marine sediment archaeal communities from Little Sippewissett salt marsh, Falmouth, MA, United States - SSM-Prop-6N | ecosystem: Environmental > Aquatic > Marine > Wetlands > Sediment ... | reverse complement strand
ATCAAAACCGGATTTCGGCCAAAAAGCAGGCGACACATTCATGCTCGATTCAGGTTACATCGGTGGGAATTCATTTACTATAGTGAAACATCTTTTTAGAGGTGTCAAGCGGGAATATGGAGCATCGGCGTGGAAGGGAAAATCGATAAAGCGCTCCGGCGTGATAGCGGGGAGTGCACCTGTACGAGGAAACAGTCACTCAGGAGGACGTGGTTTCCGCACAGCAACATATGCGCCGGGCATCACATCCGGCGCAAAGGATGACCCGGGGGGCAATAAAACACTTTTTGAGACTGACGAAAATCAGTGATATTCGATATTTGGAATAGACCTTCTAATGATTTACATCGCTATATATACTGTTTTCTGCTGATATGAGATTTAAATATGTTCTGATATATTTTAAAAAATATATTGTTTCATGTCTTTGAGTTCCACGCCGACGGTAGTTATACCCTGCAACATATGAAAAACTTTCCTGATCGCCTTTATCTGAAGATCCACCGGGAACGTTTGCTCCGCGAGCAATTCCATCAGCAATGGTCGCGCCAATGGGAAGAGATATCGATTAAGCTTCATTTTGAAGTACGGGCGACAACACGCAAGCCAACCGAATAAAAAGGAATTACAGTGAAACTCAGCAATTTTATGTATGCGGTTTTACTCTGGATGACATCGGCCTGTATGATTACCGCCTGTGCGACGTCCGTCAAGCTTAACAGTGAGCCTGAGCAGGCTTCCATCCTTAAGGATTGGCGAGGCGATTATCCGGTATCTGAACTCCGTCGGCTTCCTGAAGGCCAGCGCTCATCCCGCATCGGTTACCTGGGAAGCCGGCAGCAGTTTACAGACATCTGGCAGATATTCAAACCCGGGGACAGGGTGCCGGAAGTCGATTTCAATCAGCATATCGTGATCTTTTCCCGGAATGTGAAGTTCTACAATCGCACTGACATCGCAAGGGTCATTCTGAAAGAAGGTGTCGCCCAAATTCTGGCTGTGGAGACCATGTCCGCCCTGCCGATTGAAGATAAGGTTGCAATGGCGCTCGCCGTGATTCCCCGTACCGGGGTGAAATGTCTTACGGCCGGAAATGAGCAGATTCTCGTTGATGTCGACGGGCAGTATTCCGTGTCAAATCCGTTGAACACGGTCTTTACAATCGAGGGATACGCGATCTTTCTGAAAGATGGATTTTTCGAGGAAGAAATCGGTCCGGATTCGGCCACAAAGATCAGGACATTCATCTCAGGAAAACCGGTATATGGCGATCTTGATGGCGATGGCGATAAAGATGCTGCAGTGTTACTTGTACACGATCCCGGCGGTAGCGGTACATTTTATTATGTCGCAGTCGCGATGAGAGAAAGTTGCGATTATCAGGGAACCAATGGGGTATTCCTCGGCGACAGGATCGTTCCAGAAAGTCTCGATATCCGAAACGGCATTGTTATCGCCCGGTACGCAATACGTCAGTCGGATGAACCGATGAGCACGGCTCCATCCATTAGAAGGACCCTCTACATGACGATGGTCAAGAAAAAACTGACAATATTGCCCCCTACCGAGGCAAAAAAAAGATTATGAAGAAGTGGTAAATCGTAATGCTGTATCTGGATATCTCGAATGGTGAAATCGACTATTGCAACGCTGGGGATAATTTAAAAGCTCCCCAACAATTATGAGAGAGGAAACGAACATGTCCAATAAAATCATTCTATTTCTGGTAACGGTTTTTCTGCTTGCAACTGCTGCGCCGGGAATTGGGGCCGCACAGGAAACGGCACAGAACGACAGCTGGAAATTTACGTTAAGCCCCTACATGTGGGGTACGGGCCTGAAAGGATCAACGGCAATCGGCCAGAAGAAACAGGATGTCGATCTGGGCTTCAGCGATATTTTAGATGCCCTCGATATCGGTGCAATGGTCGATTTCAGGGCTGAGAAGGAACGGTGGTCAATCGGAACAAATTTTCTTTGGGTGGATCTTGAGGATGATGCGGACATAGGCCTGTTAAAGGTGGAAATCAAGCCCACTTTGTGGATTGTCGAACTTGATGGAGACTATCGCCTGACGGACAACTGGAAACTGCGGGGCGGCATTCGCTATTACGAACTGGACATCGACATCGATTTCAGCGGTGCTGAGACACTGTCGATAGGCGGCAGTAAAGAGTGGGCGGATCCCTTTGTGGGTGTCGGCTTTTCGGCCCCGCTCAGCGAAAGATGGTCATTTGCGGCACGCGGCGACATTGGCGGCTTTGGTGCCGGTTCTGATTTTTCCTGGCAGCTGTGGGGGTTGCTGGAATATCGGTTCGGCAAACAAAATTCCGTCGCTTTAGGCTGGCGCTATCTGGATTTTGATTACCAGACCGGAAGTGGAAACATCAATTTCGAGATTGACACCTATTTGTCAGGACCGATCGCCGGCGTTCGTATCCGCTTTTAGGATTCTTCCCTGCTTTTCAGGGACAAACAGGCAGACCAGCTATCGCAACAGGGGTAAATCAAATAAAATCGTGGTCTTATTACACCTGAAACACGTCTGTATACCAGGCCCTTTATCCAGCCTCATCGCAAGCGGCTTGCCGATGCTTCTGCATTCTGTCCGATTTTGAAAAAGGAGAGAAATTATGAATCAAAAATTCAGAACCCGGGTATTTGTTGCAGCGATTTTGTGTTTATCTTTTTTAAGCATGCCATCTGGTTCCTTTTCAGCGGAAGCTGATTTCAGCCTGGGCCTTGGGGTGGCTTTCGTTCCGGATTACGAAGGGTCAGATGATTCCGAGGGTTTTCCGGTTCCCTTTGCGAGCGCAAAATGGCCAAACAACAGGTTTGTAAAACTGAAAGGAAATACCCTGCGCGCAAACGTCATCTCCAGCGCCACCTGGCAATTGGGTCCTGTGCTGCAGTTTCGGAAAACAAGGGATGATGATGTAGATAATACCGCCGTGTCCCGGCTTCGCAAGATAGATGCTGCGGTTGAGGCCGGTGTGTTCTTCGGCTTTGAATCCCGGGATTGGGATGCCGGTCTTCAAATCGCAAATGACATTACGGGCAATCATGATGGCATGCTGGCCACAGTAACCGGCGGCTACACCTGGCACTGGAACAGTCTGACCACCAGAATCGGAATTTTTATCACCTTTGCCAATAATGACTACATGGAAACCTATTTTTCTGTTGATGCCGACAATTCCGTGCGAAGCGGCCTGCCCGTCTTCAACGCCGACGCAGGCATCAAAGATGCCGGTATCGATGCAACGCTTCGCTACTGCATGACGGGCAGCTGGGACCTCTTGGGCCTTCTTGGATTCAGCAAGCTGGCAAACGATGCGAGCGACAGCCCGCTTGTAGACATTGAAGGTGATGAGAACCAGATGTCGGCAGCTGTTGTTGCCATTTATAATTTCTAAAAGGTATCTTTTCACGATGGATATGAACTCGATGACAATCTTTTTCTGCAAGAGAACAAATTATACCAAGAAGGAGGATAATGATGAAAAAATTTTTTATCCTTGTGGTAACGGTCATATTAATGATTTTTGGCGTGTATCCGGCATTGGGACAGGATTTAATCATCTACCCTGCCAAGGGTCAGAGCGAAGCTCAGATGGAAAAAGACAAAGCCGACTGTTATCTCTGGGCCAAAAAGCAGACGGGGTTTGATCCCATGGCGGCACCGACGGCAACGGCACCGCTGCCCGAAAAGGAAGCGCCCGAAGGCGGCGCGGTCCGTGGCGCTGCCAGAGGAGCTCTGGTGGGAGTCACGGTAGGCGCCATTACCGGTGACGCGGGCAAGGGGGCCGCCGTCGGGGCTGCCTCCGGCGGGCTGCTCGGCGGCATGCGTCGAAGAGACCAGGTACGCAAGGAAGATCAGGCTCGCAGTCAGTGGGAACAGAAACAGGCCGCCCAATATGCCAAAAAGCGTAATGAATACAACCGCGCTTTCGCGGCCTGTCTCGAATCAAAAGGCTATACGGTCAAATAGGAGGGGGATGTGAAATGAAACATCTGTTATGTATCACATATATGGTGTGCGTCTGCATGATTTCCGTTTTCGCCGAAGCCGGAGAGTTTGACGGCACGAAACCGTTATTGTGCGCCGTCATAACCGTCATCGAATGTCCATCCGGGCAGGAGTGCATAAATATCACGCCGAAACAACTGGGAATTTCTCGTTTCAGTGTCATCGATTTTGACAAACAGGAAATTCATCCGACCAAAGAAAGCGGAATCAGCCGTAAAAGCCGGATTGAGAACATGGAGCACATTGACGGCAAGCTGATCCTGCAGGGGGCAGAAGACGGAATCGAAGGCGTCAGGGACGGTGTAGGCTATACGATTGCCATTTCAGAGGATACCGGTGAATTTGTTCTGAGCGCGTCGGGTGAACAGGTGGCGTTTATCATTTTCGGTGCGTGCACTCCCCTTCCCCGGACCGAAGAGTTCGACTCCCAATGAAGTATGTTTAAACCGGTAACAGGACCAGAGCTGACGCATGAATTACAAAAAACATTATCGTAATGCAGCGACTGTGGTTTTCCTGCTGCTGCTGGGAATTATCATCGAATGCGGTCCCTTATGGGGTCAAACCGGGAAAAAAGACGGTGATCAACAGCCCCGGGCCGTGGAGCTGCCCGAAAACCTGACTTACGATTCGATCGATAATATCCTGTCGCGCCTGGATGACAGGCAGGTGCGGACTCTGGTCATGGATCTTCTGGAGGCTGAGGTTGACCGTCGTATCACCGATATGAACGGAAAAATTGAACCGGGCAAGACCTATCAGGACAAAATTTCGCATTTTGGCTCAAGACTCGAATTCATGCTGTCAGGCGCTGTTTTTCTTCCCGGGGATATGGCGACCGCAATTCATTACCTGACGGGCGGCCAGGGAACACAGGCAGGCGCTGTAGCTATTCTCCACCTGTGTGCCATTATCGGGGTCGCTTTAATCGTCGAATGGGGAGTTCAGCGCAAAGCATCCCGAGCGCGTAACCGTTTCATCAAGGAGACAGAAGCACCCGGCATTATCCCGGCCATAACCATACGCGGTCGTTTTCTGATTGATCTGGTTTGCCTGGCCGTATTTATCATCATGACCCTGCTTCCGGCCCTCTATTTTTTTCCTGATCCCGTATCTCCTCAACGACTGGTATTGACCGCTTTGCTTCTGATCATATTAATCCGGACGACATACGTAACCGCGAAGTTTTTTCTTTCGCCTCGTATACCCGTCATGCGTTTCACAGGCCTGGATGACGATTTCACCCGCTTTTTTTTCAGATGGGTCATTGCCATCAGTGTCGTCCTGATCTGCGCCTGGGGGCTCAACACGACCCTGCAAACCGCCGGCGCCTCCGAACAGGGAATGATGTTCCTGCGCACCATGACCGGAATATTATTTGCCGTCATGCTTATGACAGCCACATGGGCAAACAGACAACGGCTCCTCAAAATTGCATCCCTGACCAAAGACAGTCCGCTTGAAACCGCGTCCGTTTTCAAGCCTTCGATCGCTCCAAAACTGAATCTGGCCTTCATGATCTATGTCCCTGTTGTATGGGTCTTCTGGCAGATTCAACTGCTGCACGGCAGTGACTATATCAGGGCAAAAGCCCTCCTGAGTTTTCTGGTTGTTCCTTTTTACTTCATTTTTACCCGCATGGGGATCATAGTGTTACATACTGTATTTTCAAAAAAGCCCGTCACCGGGAATCAACAAGACCGGAATGAAGGAGAGGCTTTTACGGAAGCAACGGATAACGGCGAAAGCCGGCGGAAATATCTTCAGGCAGGAGGAAATGTCATCCGGATTGTCTTTGCTGTTTTCGGCATCGGTTTCATCCTTCGCCTCTGGGGCATTGACCCGTTTCATGGGAAAATTCTGGAGGCCTGCTTCAATATTTTCATATCCTGCCTGCTGGCCTATCTGTTGTGGATTTATATTAAAACGTACATTGACCGGAAAATGCATGTTCTGGATAAATCCGCTCCGAGTATGTCGTCGGATGAACCGGGGGCCGCCGGTGAACGGGACCGGCGCTTTACACTTTATCCGTTATTTCAAAAATTTATCGCTATCGTCCTTTTCCTAACCGTGGCCTTGATTATTCTCTCGTCTATCGGTATAAAAATCGTTCCATTACTGGCCAGCGCCGGTATTTTCGGTCTTGCCATCGGGCTGGGATCACAGACGCTTGTCAAAGACGTGGTCTCGGGAATTTTCTTTTTAATCGACGATGCCTTCCGCGTCGGGGACTATATAACTATCGAAGATTCGGAAGGAACGGTGGAGAAAACATCCCTGCGGGCATTGACCCTGCGCCACTACAGAGGGCAGGTTCAGGTCCTCACGTACGGGGACATCAAATCCATTACGAACTGGTCCCGCGGTCCCATGCTGGTTAAATTCGACCTGCCCCTGGCTGTGCATACAGACCCGAAAAAAGTCAAAAAAATCATCAAAAAAATCAATGCGAAAATGCTCGAGGAAGAAGAGTATGGCCCGAATCTCGTCCAACCGCTCAAAGCCCAGGGAGTAAAGAGTATCCAGGACGGGGTCATGACCATTCGGGTAAAATTCAGCGCAAAACCGGGCACCCAGTTCGTTATCAAGCGGGAGGCTTTCAGACGGATTCATGCCGCCTTGACCGAAGCGGGGATATCGTTCGCCAGTCGCGAGGTGACGGTCAATATTCCCTCGGAATTGACTGAAAACGACAGTTCGACTCCCGGAAAGGCTCCCGGCCCTTCGACGGATCTTCCGTCCCATGTATTTTCCGGTGCCGGTGCCGCGTCAGGTGCAATTATCTCTGAAACCGGTAATAAACGCAAATAGGGAAATCTTTGCATTTTTTTACTCACATCTTTCATCGGAAAAAAGCATGTGAGACCTGTGAATTTAGTTCTTTCCGAGGGGCTTCTCCTGAAAATTCCATGTTGACATCTGGTCTCAGATTGAGCTTTAAATTAAAAAAGGCATCTTAAAAAACCAAGTTCCTCTTCAAATTATATTCTATCCATTCTTCAATTTATAGAATCGCAAATTTAATTGCGAGCTGTAATGCCATTAAGATCATTATCTCCAGTTCAGTTAGTGTCCATTCTGAAACAGGATAGTTTTTTCAAGTTCAAGAAAGGCGAATATTTTAACTGCAGGAATACACGTGGTATTTCGAAAATTAAAATATTTGCCTGAAGCAGAAATTGGGTAAAATAGACATTCCCGGATGGGTACCAGTTTTCCGCTGCCGGGTATTTTCATATTACAAACACCGCAATATCATTTTTCGCAACAGTTTAACGAGCATATTTAAATTCAGTTTTTGCATCTGTTTAAAAAAACCTCATTTTATCAAAACGTAATCCGGATGACGTTAACCCGTTAATTACAAGGAGGAAACTCATGAAACCCGATTTTATGTCAAATTATCGTTTTATGTCCATCATCACGGCAGCACTGCTTGTGTTTGCCGTCGCGTCCGGTGCATCAGGTCAGGATATCACAGCATCCCCTTCCCCGGATTCTTCCGGTCCATATTATGCGGCAACCATGACGCCGGACTTTCAGGGGATTGACGAGTCGGGCGTTTATGAAACAGCCCCCAGTGAAATGACCCTGTCGGTAGGGGCAGGTATCGCAGCGGTTCCGGATTACGAAGGATCCGAAGACACCCAGGGGGTGCCGCTGTTGCTTGCGAGGCTGGACTGCAGCAGTGGCCGATACCTTGAATTTTTAGGCAACCGTCTGTCATGGAACGTGCTGGCCAGTGATACGTACAAACTGGGGCCGATGCTTCGTTATCGATCGGCGCGGGACGACGATGTGGACAACGATGTTGTTGCGCGACTTCGGGAAGTGGATGATTCCGTCGAAGCCGGGGCGTTTTTAAAGATAAAAATGGGAAACTGGAACGTCAATACCAATGCGGCGGCGGATGTATCAGACGGGCACGATGGTTTCCTTTTTCGTCTGGGTGCGGGATATACCATGCCGATGGATCCATGGAACCTGAACTTTAATATCTTCACCACCTATGCCGACGATGACTATATGGAAAGTTATTTTTCGATCGATGCGGACAATTCCGCCCGAAGCGGTCTGGCCCTTTACCAGGCCGACGGCGGCATCAAGGATATCGGGGCAATACTTACGGCCCGATATGCGCCCTGGGAAAAATGGGGGCTGATGGGAATTCTGGGGTACCTCAAACTGGTGGGTGACGCCGAAGACAGCCCGGTTGTGGATGTTGAGGGAGACGACAGCCAGATGTTTGTTGGATTGATGGTTACCTATCGGTTTTAATAGTACAGGGTAAATATGGGGTATGGGGTATTTGAAGGATAACCAGCAATCGTACACCCTAAACCTTATACCCTAAACCCTGTACCACAATTTCATAGAGATGAGCTCCCCGTATCCACCCATCGGCTGAGGATCGAACGGAGATGATATGCCAGACACCAGAGTAAATACAGACGTACCGGATGCCGGGATACGATTGGAGCGATCGGGAACCGGAATGTTGACGTTTCATATTTACGGTGCCTGGGATATCAAACGAAGTACTCCGGATGCAGATGGATATGTTTCGGAACTGAAACCATCGGATCAAACCCGTCTTGTTCAAATCGAATCAGAAAATCTGACCACGTGGGACAGCAGCCTGCTGACGTTTCTCTTGAAAATCCGTGAACACTGTTCCCGAAACGGCATCGATATCAGGGCGGATAACCTGCCGGAAGGCGTCCGGCGCCTCCTGGCCCTTGCATTGGCGGTACCCGAACGAAAAGGTGCCCGTCGTAAACCTGAAAAGATATCATTTACAGCCCGTGTCGGTGAGGCTGCCATCCGGTTTGGCAAAACTCACACGGACATGCTGAATTTCATCGGCGAAATTTCTATCGCATTTACCGGAATATTCACCGGACGCGCCCGCTTCAAAGGCACCGACCTGCTTCGGACCATTCAGGAATGCGGCGCTCAGTCGCTGCCCATCGTGTCTCTGATCAGCGGTCTGGTTGGATTGATTCTGGCATTTGTCGGAGCCATTCAACTGCGAATGTTCGGCGCCCAGATCTATGTGGCGGACCTTGTGGGTATCGGTATGGTACGTGAGATGGGTGCCATCATGACCGGCATTATCATGGCGGGCCGGACCGGGGCCGCATTTGCCGCCCGGATCGGCACCATGCAGGTCAATGAAGAAATCGATGCCTTCAAAGCGCTGGGAATCTCACCGATCGAGTTTCTGGTTCTTCCGAGGCTGATCGCCCTGGCGCTGATGATGCCCCTCCTGTGTCTCTATGCAGACCTGTTGGGAATACTGGGCGGTATGATAGTGGGGGTGGGAATGCTCGATATCAACAGTGTCGAATATTACCATCACACCCGGGATGCCGTCAGCCTCAATGATTTCTGGATTGGTATCTTCATGAGCTTCGTGTTCGGCATCCTGGTGGCCCTGTCCGGTTGCCTGCGCGGCATGCAGTGCGGCCGCAGCGCCTCGGCGGTTGGCGATGCCGCCACGTCTGCCGTGGTAACCGGCATTGTCAGTATTATTGTCGCTACCGCCGTTATTACGGTGTTGTGTGATGTGATGGGGATTTAGTAGATGGTAGAAAAAGGACTGAGGACTGATGTAGTAGGGAGTAAGCAGTAGGCGGTAGGCAGAAACTGGGTTCATGATGTGGGGTGCAGAACATAACGGTGGTAACAGGCCGGAATTAATTCAGACCTGCATGCAGGGTGTAGGGGCGCCCCCCCGTGTCCGCCCATCTGATGCAAGGCGTGTAAATAGCTGATAGCTGATTGACACCCCATGACTCACGACGGAAGACTCACGACCCATGACTCACAACTCACAACTCTCGACTCACGACTCTCGGCTCACGACGGACATGCCCCATATCCTGGTGCAGGACATGGATATGGCTTACGGCTCCTTTGTGATTCAGCGCAACCTGAATTTTACGATTGATCGGGGCGATATATTTATCATCATGGGCGGCAGCGGTTGCGGCAAAAGCACCCTTCTTCGGCAGATGGTCGGATTGAAACGTCCGGCCCGTGGAAGGGTTTTATATGATGGTGTCAGTTTATGGGATGAAGAACCCGACCAGCAGGACCGGATCATGCGGGGGTTTGGCGTTCTTTTTCAAAGCGGTGCTTTATGGAGTTCCATGACCCTTGCGGAAAACGTCGCGCTTCCTCTGTCTGAATATACCCGACGAAGCCCTGATGAAATCAAGGAACTCGTGTCCCTGAAGCTTGCTCTGGTAGGCCTGAAGGGGTTTGAAGACTATTATCCGTCGGAAATCAGCGGCGGCATGCGGAAACGGGCCGGACTGGCCCGTGCCATTGCACTGGATCCGGATATCCTGTTTTTTGACGAACCCTCTGCAGGTCTGGACCCGGTCAGCGCGAAACGTCTCGATGACCTGATTCTTGAACTTCGTGACAGTCTCGGGGCCACCATCATAGTGGTCACACATGAACTGGCCAGCATTTTTGCCATCGGAAACAACTCGGTTTTTCTCGACACGGACACAAAAACCATGATTGCCGCCGGAGATCCGAAAAAAATGCTGGATGAATCAAACAATCCGAAAATTATAACCTTTCTGACACGGGGAGAAAAAGCTTTGGAGCATGACAAATGACCAAACCCGCAAACAAAACCCTGATCGGCACATTTGTCATTGGTGCGGTGGTTCTGGCCGTTGCCGGGGTCGTGATATTCGGCAGCGGACGTTTTTTCGTGAAACGCTATCCCTATGTCATGTACTTCGACAGTTCCGTCAAAGGATTGAGCGTGGGATCGCCGGTGTCGTTCAAAGGCGTCATTGTAGGAACGGTGACCGACATCAAGCTTCGACTGGAAACCGAACAAATGGACGTTCGGATTCCCGTATATATTGAACTCGATCCGAAGAAAGTATCCTCACCGGCGGGCGTTCCCGGTTTTGAAAAAGCAAAAACCGAAAAAGAAGCTTACGAACGGATGGGCAAACTGATCGACAGAGGATTGAGGGCCCAGCTCGGACTCCTGAGTTTTGTAACCGGCCAACTGATGATCGAACTGGATTTCAGTCCGGACAAACCGATTGTACTCATTGGCCAGGAAACAGAAATCCCGGAATTTCCAACCATTCCGTCCGACATCGAAGAACTCGCGACAAAAATTCAACAACTCAAGCTTGATGAAATGATCAACAAACTGACCCTGGCCATCCAGGGTATCGAACGCGTAGTCAATTCGCCCCGGTTATCTGAAAGTCTGGACCATCTGAACGGGCTTATGAAAGATTCACATGACATGATAGCCCATATCGATCGTCGAATAGATCCGCTGCTGACCAGCATTGAAACAACATCGGCCAACGCCGGCAGCCTGGTCCGTAATCTGGACAAACAGATTTCACCGCTGGCGACCAACATTCGCCAAACGCTTACGGACACCCGGAATCTGGTCAACCGGATTGACAACCAAATAGATCCCCTTTCAACCACAATGCAATCAGCGCTTGAGGATGCCCGGGCCGGCATGATGCAGGTCCGTGAGACGCTCAAAGCCCTTCAGGTATTGGTCAACGAGGATTCACAGCTTCAATACCATATCAACAGGTCACTGAAAGAACTTTCCTCCGCCGCCCGTTCCGTGCAGGGATTGACCGATTACCTTGAACGGTATCCTGACTCCCTGCTGCGCGGCCGCAGGCAAAAAGGAGGTCAATGATGACTCGTTTATTCAGACTCACGGCCGCCACTTCGGTCTGCATTCTTGTTCTCCAGACAGTCGGTTGTGTCGGTCTGGGTTCCGGAACGCCTCAAATCACCCGATATTATGTACTCCATTCACAAAGTAAATCACAAACAATTTCTTGCGTGTCCGACCACCCGACGATTGGTATCGGACCCGTGGAATTTCCGCGATATCTCAGCCGGCAGGAAATTGTCACACGTATCAATGAAAATGAACTGCAGTTAGCAAATTTCTCCCGATGGGCCGAACCCCTTGAAGATAATTTTTCCGGGGTGCTCGAAGAGAACCTGTCATCCTTGCTTCATACAGACAAAACGTATGTATTCCCCTGGAAAAATACTGACGTACTGGATTACCGCATCGGGGTTGAAGTGATTCAATTCGACGGACAACTTGAAAATGACGTTACACTCAAATGTGTTTGGAGCCTTTACCGAAAAGGGGAGAAATCGATACCGATGAAAATTCGTTCCACCATTGTACAACCCGTCGCTCAAAAAGATTTTCAATCCCTGGTTTCGGCAATGAGCCTGACCGTGGAAGTTCTGGCCCGTGAGATCGCCGCAGCTGTACGGGCAGATTTTCAAAATTAATCGTTTTGCTGTTCTCAAGTCATTTACATCAAGTCCGAATAACACATATATTTTCTAAAAAAAGGAGAACTATTATGAAAGCGCTTAAAAAATTTAACAGAATCAAATGGTTATTCTGGCTATGTCTCGCGGTGTTCGGCACGGTATGTATGTCTCATGCGGTATGTCATGCAGCGGAAGACATGCAGATACCCCAGTCCATTGTGGACAAGTCGGTCATTACGGTTAAAAATTTCATGTCGGATCCGGATATGACATGGCTGCAACGGAATATTAAAAATGCCAAAGGATTGATTATTGTCCCGGAACTTCTCAAAGCCGGTTTTGTCCTGGGAGGATCGGGGGGCAACGGGGTGTTGCTTGTTCGGGATGAAAAAACCGGCCTATGGAGTGAGCCGGCATTTTATTCAATCGGTTCCGTAAGCTTCGGATTGCAGATCGGCGCCCAGAAATCCGAACTCATCATGCTGGTGATGACCCGTAAAGGTCTCGAGAGCATGTATACCTCTTCATTCAAACTCGGAGCCGATGCATCGGTTGCGGCCGGTCCGGTCGGTGTCGGAGCGGCTGCCAGGGGGCTGACGGCCGATGTCATATCCTTTGCCAGGACCAAAGGCGCGTTCGCGGGTCTTTCTCTGGAAGGCGCCGTCATCAAAACCGGAAACAAGTCGAACCGGGCCTATTACGGCAAGGATGTCAGGCCGGTGGATATTTTTGTCACCCGAAGCGTAACGAATCCTGGATCGAGCGTCCTGCGATCAGAAGTCAGGCAGGCGGCCCGCTAGTTCGTGAGCCGGCCGGCCAGTTCCGCTCCCAGTTCCGCCGCCTTTTTCATCGTCTCTTTCTGCTCCCGGACTTTCGCTTTATCGAATACGGACAGAACGGGCAGTTCGCCAATGATATCATATCCCAGGGCTTCCAGGGGCAGGCGCATGGCATCGAGCGTCATGCCCATGTCTTTTTTGGATTTCTGCTCACAGACCGCGGCGATGACCGCTTTTCTCCCCTGCCCGGCCAGCCGGCTGGACCAGGGGCCGGGCCGCTCATCATCAAAATCATAAAAGCAGTACATCCGATCGATGAAGGCTTTCATCCAGGCCGTCACGTTGTAGTTGTGGGTCGGGCAGACCAGCACCAGTCCCATGGATTGAATGATCTGTGGATACAGCAGCGACATTCCGTCGTTGAGTCCCGTGCAGATCTTGTTTTTTCGACACTGCTCACAGCCGATGCATCCCTGAAACTCGTAATCCTTCAATTCGACGATGTCGCACGTTCTGCCGACCTGTTGAGCACCGGTCAGAATCTGCTTTAAAATAAAATAGGAATTCCCCCCCTTGCGCGGACTGCCGGAAATCCCCAAAACCCGGGGCATTGGGGTTATATCTTTTACACGTTGTTGAATCCTGTGTTTTGATGTATTCATTATGCTCCTTTTCCCCTGAAAAAACAGGATTAACAGGCAATTAAAACAAGGGCCCCCATTGAACCGGCAACCCCCAGCCACTGGTTTCGTTTCAGCCGTTCTTTGAGAACAAGCCATGCCAGTATCACGGTCGCGGCCGGATACAGTGATGCGACAACGGCAGAAATATCCAGACGGCCCACCTGGGTCGCCAGCGCATAGAATATATTCCCGGAGGTATCCAGAATGCCCGCCAGCATAACCATGGGGAAATGAGTAATAGCCGGTCCAATACTTTTGCCGCGGATAAGCATCAAAACCGCAATGAGAGAAACCGTGGTCACCCGGGCCGCCACCAGGGGCCACAGGAAACCGCGGGAACTGAATGAATCGATGAGGATGAAAAACAGTCCGAATCCGAGACCGGCAATGACCGGCAATATCAGTTCCAACGGCTTTACCCGTTCACCGCTTTTCGAGTATGCCAGGAGCCATACCGAAACAATCGCCACGGCAAAACCGAACATTTGAAGCGGGGATGGAAATCCCTCGCGGCAGATGCCGAAAATGACCGGCAGACCGGCCGTGACAACGGCAGACAGCGGTGCCACAATGCCCATGCGGCCGCGGGCCAGACCGATGTAAAGCGCTACCAGGCCGGTGCATCCGCAAATTCCGGCAAGACTGCCCAGAACCATATCACCGAACAGAGGCGCATCCTGAACCAGAACCAGCGCTATACCGGCCAGCAGTGAACCGCTGATCAACTGGGACACGAATATGACGGAGAACACATTTCCCCGGCGCGTGACAAATCCGCCGCTGAAATCCCCTGCTCCCCAGCTGACGGCAGAACCCAGTCCGAATGCTACGGCCAGTGATTCCGTATTCAACATTGTAAGCAAACCCTTTATAAGAAAAAACGCACGGCCGCAGCTCATAACGACATTTGGCGGGCTTCGCGTTTCGTTTCACAATTAATTCCGATCGACTATCAGATGTATCCTTCCATGTATTCATAGTCAACTGATTTTATCGATGCCAACCCTGGGGGACTGTATCCATATCCAAATACGTATAGAATTGCCGTCACAAGAAATTTTTAGAGAACTACCGGCACCGCAAACCCCGACAGGGGTGCCGTCGTATGGCCGGTGGTTTTAACCACCGGTTACATTCATCACACGGCCCCGAGTCCTGAAAGGACGACGTCAGGATACACACGATAAACCCACGCCATGCGGAATTCAAAAACAAAATTTTCGATTTTCTGAATGCCGCCGGATTAAATTGACAGACAATTATTACGGCTGTAACCGGTGTACATCGTCCCTTCGAGACTTGGGAAATGGGGGTGCGATCCTACCGGTGGCTGAAGCCACCGGCTGTACGACATTTCCACTTCGTGGAATTTGGCCGACGCTTTTGGCGGACTCAAAACCCCGTCCCCCTTAATGGCTCACAAAAAAATATCCACGGTGATCCGCGTAAATCCGTGGCAAAGATTTTCAGTCAGGACGAGTTTCAAACCCGCTCTTACATTAAATTTCAACGACGATTGATGGTGTGGACACACCAGACCAGAAAAGGAAGGATAACCGCCCAGGCGGCGCCAATGACTATCAGTTGAAGAATGTAAGGCTTCTGGATGACAATGCCTCCGAGAGAGCCGCCGGCCGCATAGGAAGACGCACCGCCAAGCGCTCCCAGAATCGCCGAAAGCCGATATTTTCCCTGGAGCCACCGCATGGATTCGTTCATGAGCAAGGCCAGATTAATCCACATGAAAGTCAGCCAGATCGGGCTGAACATAGCCCCCGGCCCCATTTGAACGGGCATGTAAGTCCCAAACCGAATAAACGCGGTATCTACGATGAATCCCGCCAGAACGCACACCATCGTTATCCATACCATGGGGTTTCGACGATGCCGTGTAATCAGGTGGATCAGCCAGCTGAGACTGACCACTATCGGGCCCACCCAGACCCGGCCGTGAACCGGACCGAGCACGCAGATAAACCAGCAGATCTGAAATGTTATGGCGCTGAGTATGTTTCGCATGGGGTTGGTTATCCGGTAACTGTAATCCCTGTTTTTTTTCATTCCCTGAATGTTTTGCAACTGCGCCAAAGGGCGGACACAGGGGTCTGCCCCTGCACCCCGCACCCTATACCCACCTGGCAGTTATTTTCGAAAAACCATCTGAACATCACCAATGTATCGCTCGGCAAATCCGGCTTCGCAGTAACACAGGTAATAGTGCCACATACGAATAAAGTTTTCCTTGAAACCCATGGCCTTAACATCCCGTATATGCTTAAAAAACTGTTCTCTCCAACTTTGCAGCGTCTTCACATAATGGGCGGTGATGTCTTCCATATGAACCAGACGCATATCCGTTTTGGCGGTGACCGCCTTCATGATGGGTGTAACGGCCGTCAGACATCCGCCGGGGAAAATATAGTGTTTAATAAAGTCCACGGACCGTTTGTGCCTTTCATAGGCCTGATCATTTATGACGATGGCCTGGAGCATCATCCGTCCGTCATCCCTGAGCAACCGATCGCAATGCTTGAAAAATGTGCCGAGGTACTGATGACCGACTGCTTCTATCATCTCAATGGACACCAGTTTGTCAAACCGTCCGGTCAGATCCCGATAATCGGACAACCGCAACTCTATCCGATCGGACATTCCCGCCTGTCTCACCCGTTCCGCGGCCAGTTCATATTGCGCTTTTGAAATGGTAACCCCCGTGACCCGGCAGCCGTAGCGTGTTGCACAGTGAATCGCAAACCCGCCCCACCCGCATCCGACCTCCAGTACGTGATCGGTCGGTGTCAATTCCAGTTTTCGGCAGATTCGATCAAATTTTGCAAGGGATGCCGCTTCCATAGTGCTCTGATCGGATTCGAATATCCCGCATGAATAGGTCATGGTGGGATCGAGAAACAGGGCGTAAAACTCGTTTCCCAGATCATAATGCGCATGGATGTTTCGACAGCTGCCGATGCGGGTATTACGCCGAAGCAGATGCCCGATCCTCAGCAACGGGACAAACAGACGGGCCGTGCCGCTGTCCATATCGTTCATGGCCCTGCGGTTTCGAATCATGATCCGGACCAGTGCCGTCAGGTCGTCACATGAAAAATGCCCATCGATATAGGCCCTGCCCGCTCCGATATTGCCGCCAAACACCACATGGCGGTAAAACAGGGGATGATGAATTGTAACCGTCGCATTCAGCCGCTTTTTTTGTACAAACCGTCCGAATACAAACCGGTTTCGATTTTCTTTCAGAGAAATACACCCCTCGGTGATACAGGCCAGCAGGGAAAACAGCATGCTGCGCGCATATCGATCGATGAATCGACTCAATCCCGCCACCTCACGTGGTAACGAACCACTATGTGGAATGATGGTATCTTTCATGGTCCTGTCTTTCTCTATGTGCATCGCCCTGTTTGGCCGGATGCACATAAAACGGCGCTCCCTTGTTCCATAACCGAAGCGCCTGCCAGTAGATACCGGCGATGACCTTGAATGTCATGGGAGGATACATAAGCAGCAGGCGGTTGAGATTGGATGCCGTCATAGGGACGCGATTCATGTTCAGCCTGGCCTCGAAAAACCTGGTTTCGTCATGATAGTCGATCAAACAGGCGGCCAGGTTTTCATCGGGACTGGAAAATCGCCACTCATAACGCACGTCCATATCGATAAACGGGGAAATATGAAACTGTTTGACGACCCTGAATTTTTTATGGTCTGCATCTCCCTGATTTTCGGATTCATCGAGCACATAACAGAACATCTCGCCCCAGGGGGTATTGTGTATCTCCGCCACAATGACCTGAACATATCGATCTTCCGCATCGTAACAATAATAGAAACTGACCGGATTGAAACAGTAGCCGAAATAGCGAAGATGCGTCAGCATTCGGATGGGACCGACCGGTCGCGTACCTGTACGGTCCTGCACCAGATCGCGCACGGATGTATCCAGCGGCGTGTCCGGATCGCCCAGATGATCCCTGCGACGAAACCATGCGATATTGAAATGATTCGCCGACCAGGCCGCACGGTTGTCAAATACGTGCGGCAACTCGTCCAAATCCAGATAAACCATAAACAAGGAATACCGGAATTCATTATGCACCGGTCGGATACGTTGATGATAGACGTCTCCGGCATAAAGGCAGCTGTGCATGGTCACAACCTTTCGTCAAACCATCGGCATGCGGCCAGGGCGCTGTTGACCCCGTCCTCGTGGAAACCGTTTCCCCAGTAGGCGCCGCAGTAATGCGTCCGGTTCACCCCGCTGATCTCCGCATGACGTTTCTGCGCAGCAGGGGCTTCAGGCGTGTAGACGGGATGACTGTATTCGAACCGATCAATTGTTTCGGAAGGATTCACGGCATCCGGCAGGTTAAGCGTCACGCAGAATTCCTTTGGTGCCCTCAAACTCTGTAAAATATTCATATCATAAGTCAGGGCCGCCCGTGCGATCTTCCGGGCCGGAATCAGATAATTCCAGCTGGACCATAATTTTTTTCGCTCGGGAAGAACGGTTTTATCCGTGTGGAGGATCGTCAAATTGTCCTGATAGGGAATTGATCCGAGAATTTCCCGTTCCGCATCGGTCGGGGCATCCAGCACGGCCAGCGCCTGATCGCTGTGAACGGCCAGCACCACCTGATCGAATCGCAGAGGGGATTCTCCCTCCGGCGTCACCTCCACATGGTTCGGTGTGCGAACAATTCGACGAATCGGGCAACTCAACCGAATCCGGTTCCCGAACAACCCGGTCATCGCTTTTACATACTGATGGGACCCGCCTTTGATCACCCGCCATTGGATTGGTTGCCTGACCCTGAGAATTCCGTGATTTCTGAAAAACCGAACGAACATCTGCAGGGGGAAATTAGTGAAACGCTCGGGGTCGGCAGACCACAGGGACGATCCCATGGGGATGATAAAATGCTCGATGAACCGCCGGCCGTAACCGTATTTTTTTAAGAAGGTGCCGATATCCATGTCCGTGGGCGGCATATGTATAATTCGATCAAATTGATGCCGGAAGCGGAAAATATCCAGCAGCATTCGATAAAAGGGAGGCGACAGCAGGTTTTTCCGCTGACCGAAAAACGTATTCAGGGAATGGGCGCTGTATTCCAGACCGGTGCGTTCGCACTTGACGCTGAACGTCATCACGGTGGGTTGCCACTCGACCTCCAACTGGTCGATCATCCGGCAAAAATTCGGATACGTGTCCCTGTTGAATACGATAAACCCCGTATCCACCGCGTATGTGTGATCCCCCATCGTTACGTCTATGGTATGCGTATGTCCGCCCACATAGTCATTGGCTTCGAATACGGTAATATCGTGTTTTCGATGAAGCAGGCAGGCGGCCGTCAGGCCGGAAATCCCGCTTCCGATGATGGCGATGTTCATGGTATCAACCTCTTTATGAGGGATGAGTTTTGAGGACTGAGGACTGAGTGTCCGGGGTTTTGGATCAAGCGTGCATAAATCACAGTTCGGGTTCAAGCCGTAGGGGCAGACCCCCGTGTCCGCCCTTCGGCATCCAGGCACGGCCCCTCTGTGGTACCAACACCCATCATCTGAAATTATCGTATTGCTTCAGCCCTATATCCACCAATTATGTTTATCCAATTTGCCCATCCAGCCAGGCAGCGATCAGGGTGACAATCGCGCAGATCATCCCGCCCCACGCGATATCCACCAATGCCATTTTAAGAGGCCATCGTACCAGCATGGCCAGATTCGTCATGTCATACACCCCGTAAAGAACCACCCCGTACACAAATCCCCACATCAGTGCGGAATACGGGAGATGGTCCCGGTTGACATGCGGCAGGGCAAACAACATGATGCCCAGCGGAATCAGGATATAAACAGCCAGGGCGGCCCATTTATCCGGCGCAAACGAGCCACCGACACGCCGGACCATCGTGCCGAGCTGCGACTGGTAAAATCCGCCCATCAATACCCCCAGCCACAGAAAGTCGATGATGAAACATATCGGAATCAGAATGACATATACTTTCAGAAAATGTGCCATGATCTATTTTTCCTTTCGCGGCGGCAGGGGGAAGAACACACTGGTCGTCTGCCGGTAGCGCTGGTAGTCCGGATGGTTTCGGTAGTGGTCTTCCAGAAGCGGTATCCCCGATACCTTGATGATCAGAAACGAAATCGTCACCGGGCCGATCACGGTGATCCATCCATACGGCAGACCGGCCGCCATGACATAGATGCCCCACCACAGGAGCACCTCTCCGAAATAATTGGGATGCCGGCTGTATCGCCACAGCCCGGTCCGAATGATTCGGCCCTTGTTTTTCGGATTCTGCTTGAACCGGGTCAGCTGAATATCCGAAACAGACTCAAACATAAAGCCGGTAAGCCATATCAGAAATCCGATAATATCGTATCCCCGGATTAGAGGTGCCGGCGGTTCAAACCCGTGAAACAGGGGTACGGGTGCTGTGATAATTCGGGTAACCGGGGCCGAAATCACAAGGATGAGTACGGCCTGAAGCAGAAAAATCTGAAAAAAAGCTCTCATATTTTCATGGGGCGCCCATTGTTGTCGCAATTTCCGGTAGCGGGCATCTTCGCTTTTTTTCAGGCTCCTCAAACCAATATGGACTGCCAGTCGAAGCGCCCACGCAACCGTCATTCCGGTGACCAGGACATTACGCCACGACACCTGTTCGGCAAAACACCAAGCCGTCACCGCGCAGACGACAAACCCGGGACCCCAGGCCGTGTCGGCCACATCAAATCGCTTTTTCATGAAGCCAAACACGAACCAGAGACTCATGTATATCGCCAGTACGACTATTTCCGCTAAAATGACATTCAACATGGATTTATCCGATCATTCGCTTTGCTCTCTCGAGGCCAGAGATTGCAAAGGCAGGAATTTCCGTTTCGGGGCTTTGCGATCTCTGCGTCTCGAGCGAAGCGGGCGGTAAATATAATCAGCTTAAAAATTTGTTGGGCTTAATTACCTTCGGCCACGTTAGTGCCGGCTCCGTCCCGCCCATTCCCGGCTTCTCCGGCGCGATCCCGGGGATGCCGGGACCATGAAGCTAAAGCGCAAAAACTCGGCGCGCCTCAAACAATTTGCGCTTCTTGCGGGACTCCGCAGTTAGACTTACGAAAATATGACGGCGTAAGAACCAGGCCCAAATTCTTGTTTTTTGACAGCCTTTAACGGACAAGATCTTAAAAAAAGGAGTCATCACTGAAAAAAATCGACATCTGTCCTGACACGGGGGGAATGAACACGGCTTACCTATATTTTGATAAATCCTTATGCCGGTGTCAAACAAAACTTCATCCATTGGATAAAATCAGGGCTTGATTATCTCTTCGGCAGCATTGTTGCCGGCTACGTCCCGCCCGTTCCCGGCTTCTCCAGCGCGATCCGGGGGATGCCGGGGCCATGAAACAATGGACTCGCTGTTTGAAATCGCCTCTGCCTCGTGTTACATAAGATCAAGACACAGAAAAATCCATTGCTCATAAAAATATACGCAAGCGGCCAGACACAAAGTCCAAGTCCACGACTCTCGACTCTCGACTCTCGACTGTGGACTGTGGACTCACGACTGTGGACTCAATACCCAAACCCTTATGAAAAGCCGGCCATGAAAATTTTTATCCGGATCGGATGGCGAAATTTATGGAGGAACAAGCGGCGGTCCCTGGTGGTAATCTCGTCGATCGCCCTGGGCATTTTTGCCATGATTCTGTCCATGGGCATCATGAACGGCATGAACAATCAGATGGTGGAAAATACCATCAGCACCTCCCTGGGGCATATCTCGATTCAGCATAAAAAATTCAGGGATGAGATGAAACTCGGATACAGTTTCGTTCCCGGTGATGCCTTGTATGACAGTCTGAACACCGTGCCGGACCTTGTTGCCTGGAGTCCGAGAATCAGGCTCGAGGGAATGATTCAATCCAGTGAAGCGTCCCGGGGCGTTCTGATCATGGGAATCGATCCGGACCGGGAAAAAGCGATTTCAAACATATCCTCCTACATGCTGCCGATTGACGGTAACCGCTACCTCACCGATGCCGGATCAAATGAAATCCTGATCTCCCGATCCATGTCCGACAAACTCGATATCGGTCTCGGGGACAAGGTGGTCCTGATGTTTCAGGACATCCACAACGACATCACCGGCGTAGCGTTCACGGTGCAGGGGCTGTACCAGAGTCCGATCGACAGTTTTGACCGTTATGTCGTGTATACCGGCATCCGCATCCTGGAAAATCGTCTGGGAATACCGAACCGGATCTCGGAAATCTCTGTCCGCGTCAGTAACCGAAACGTCGTGGATTCGGTTCAACGTCACATCCGCACCCGACTGTCCGGTCCGGATTCAAACCTGGCCGTACTGTCATGGAAAGACATGGCTCCGAATCTGCTCAGTGCCGTCAAACTGTTTGACACGTCCATGTACATATTTTTCGGGATTGTGTTTGTCACGGTCATATTTTCGGTAGCCAACACCCTGATCATGGCCATCATGGAACGGTTTCACGAAATCGGCGTCATGAAATCCATCGGTACCCGGCCGTCATGGGTGTTCGGGATGGTGATGTTTGAAGCGATCAACCTCGGACTCGTGGGGCTGGCCGCCGGCAGCCTGATAGGTTGTGCGATTGTGGGAATCCTTTCCATTACGGGCATCGATTTTTCCTTTTACATGGAATCCATGCGGGTGTGGGGAACCGGCCATGTCATATACCCGACCCTGAAGCCGTTGAATATCGTAATGGCGGCCGCGATCGTCATGGCCACGACCTTGATTGCCGCGTTGTACCCGGCGATCAAGGCAGCGCGGATCAGACCGTTGGAGGCGTTGCATTTTGTTTAGGGATGGAATGAGTTTTGAGGACTGAGGGGGGGGAATAGGGAGTAAGCAGTAGGCGGTAGGCAGATATGGGTATAGGGTTCAGTGTTCAGGGTTCAGGGTATAACCGGCTGCGGGGCGTAGGGGCAGCCCCCTGTGTCTGCCCTCGTGATAATAGCACAAACCGGGCGGCTCCCCGTGTCCGTCCACCCGGTATGGGAAACCATCAACCAAACAACCAACAATCACGAACGGATGACATCCACTGATGATCCTGCTTGAGGGAATACATAAACATTACCAGGCGTACGGCAAACGCGTCCCGGCTCTGCAAGGCATCGATCTGACCATCGAGGCCGGGGAATTCGCGGCACTGGCCGGACCGTCCGGCTCCGGCAAAACCACCCTGCTGAACATTATCGGGGGGCTGGATTCGCCCAGTGCCGGCACGGTCAACGTCGGGCGGCATGAATTGAACCAGCTGTCTCCCAAAGACCTGGCCGCTGTCCGGCTCTATGACATCGGGTTTGTATTTCAGGCCTATAATCTGATTCCGGTCCTCAGCGCGCTGGAAAATGTGGAATATGTCCTGCTGCTCCAGGGGATGGAAAAAAAGGAACGGACCGAACGGGCCCAAAACGTTCTCAGGGAGGTCGGTCTGGAAAACGAGATGCATCGGCGCCCCCATGAACTTTCCGGCGGTCAGCAGCAGCGGGTCGCGGTCGGCCGGGCCATCGTGTCCGAACCCGATATTGTGCTGGCCGATGAACCCACGGCAAATCTGGACCAGAAAACCGGCGGTCTCCTGCTGGATATCATGCATGACCTGAACCGGAAAAAGGGCATCACGTTTCTGTTTTCCACTCACGATCCCATGGTCATGGACCGGTCCGAACGCCTGATTCATCTGCGCGACGGCCGGATTGTCTCGGATGAACGGAAAGGGATTTAGGACTGAGTGCTGAGGACTGAGTGTTGAGGGGAAAGTAGGGAGTAAGCAGTAGGCAGATATGGTGCGCGAAAGGAAAACCCGCGTTTGGGATCACATCATCTTTACAGACGGTCGATCAGCGTATTTCGAATACTGATTGGTATAGTGCTCATGACATCGGCAACACCCGTTGCCGGTTCGGCGGCCGACCCAAACGATCCGGCTTTTTCGGCTGCGTCAACAGAGTTCGATTGGCTGCCGGATACATCCGACCCCGCATTTTCCCTGAAAGGCCACTATAAAAATCTGCTGGTTCGAACGAAAGCATCCGGCATACCCGAAGACATCGACGGCGATCCCCGACAAACACTGGTAACGGACCTGAACCGCATCCGGCTGTCTCCGGAATTTCGGTTCAACAATGACGGGCTGATTCATGCGGATATCGACAACGAACTTTATGCGACAAATTTCGTCGGCACCCGAACCTTCGATCTGTTCTGGCTGCCGTCGGATTTCAATGATCTGTTCGGAGGCTCATGGGACGAATCCGTGTCCGGCGATCTTCTGTATCGCCTCAATCTTCATCGGTTTTACGTAAAAACCGTTGCCGGCAAATTTACCGTTACCGCCGGTCGGCAGCAGATCCGATTCGGCAGCGGGCGTCTGTGGAATCCTCTGGACATCCTGAATCCCATCACGCCTACGTTTGTAGAAGGCGCGGAAGACCAGAAAGGTACCGACGCACTGAGGGTCGAATATTACCCGGATGCCGTTACCGAAATCAGTGTTGTCTATGCGCCCAAACGGTTCGATGACGAACTGGATGCCGACATCTTTGTCAATCGAAACACCAACGCCGTCTGCCGTATCCGGACCACCCGAAACGATACGGACGTCGCCGTTCTGGCAGGACGCCTGCCCCGCAGAAGCATCGGCGGCATCGATCTGGCATCCATTGCAGCCGACGGCATGCTGCGCGCAAGCCTTCTGTATTCCATTCCGGACAGCGCCGGATCTTATATCCAGGCCGGCGGCGGATACGAATACACCTTTGCAAACGGCCTCTATGTGCTGGCGGAATATTTTTACAACCAGCACGCGCTGAACCAGGAACCCGAGCTTCAGACCGCGTATGCCCAAGGCCTGATCAGCGGTCTGAATGAAGACCGCTATGCCCGGCTCGCCAACCAGTTTCTGACCTTAAACCGGCACTATGCCGGTATCGCCCTGGGATTTGACATCACGCCCCTGATCCGGGCCGATATATTTGGCATCGCCGACATTGACGGCACCGGCCTGTTTTTGTCCCCTGCCCTGCGGTACAACATTTTACAGGACCTGGACCTTTCGGCTACCGTCTTCACAGGTTACGTATTCGACGGGGCCTCATACCCCTCCGATTTTCAGGACACGTCCAATCATCCCCTGATAATGGTATCCGCAAAATGGTATTTTTGATTTTTCAAACTGACACAACACGCCGGTCTATGATATATTAATTTTATCCATTCAACCGGAACAGACCCGTTCGATTTGGCAACGTGATACCCCCCTTCTCTTTTATTGATGTATTGCATGTTTCGCATTTTCATGAGGTTGTACTATGAACCCTAACCTTTATCATGAACTTTTGAACCACCTGCAACGGTCGCTTTCGCGCCCCCTGAATCGGCGCCAGTTTCTCAAACTGCAGGCCCGATGCGCTGCCGTGACCTGCCTGAGCGTTTCCGGGCTGTCGATCCCGTCGATGCTCTATGGCGGATCATCCTACCCGGACATTGCCGTTGCAAAGGGCACTCCCGGTCCGGCGGCACGGGCGGCCGTGGGTGGTATCGGCGGCATGAAACGGTTTATAAAACCCGGGGACAACGTAGTGATCAAACCGAACATGAGTTTCTCCTTCACTCGTGAACCGGCTTCGAACACCAACCCCGAGGTCGTTCGGGAACTGGTGGCCATGTCCAGGGAAGCCGGCGCCGCCCGCGTTCGGGTGCTGGATCACCCTCTTCGATCCAGGGAGCTGTGCATCGAAGGGGTCAAAAAGGCCTGCTCCATATTTGATGAAGACATCGTTCAGGGAATCGATCAAAGCCGGTTCTTCAAGGAATCACCGATCCCGGAGGGCAAGTCGTTCAAAAAAACCGAGGTCATGAAAGATGTTCTGGATGCCGATGTGCTCATTGCCGCACCGGTGGCCAAATCCCACTCGAGCACGGGGGTGAGTCTGTCCATGAAAGGCATGATGGGCCTGATATGGAACCGATCCATCATGCACTATCGTTATGATCTGAGTACGGCCATCGTAGATCTGAACACCCTGCTCACACCCGATCTGGTTGTCATCGACGCTACCCGGGTGCTGTCCACCAACGGACCGGCCGGTCCCGGTGAGGTGCTTTCGATAAACCGTGTAATCGCGTCCACTGATATGGTGGCGGCCGACGCCCAGGCCGTGGCCATGTGCGAATGGTACGGCCGAAAAATTCAGCCGAAGCAGGTCAAACACATCCTCCTGGCTCATGAACGCGGACTGGGACGCATGGATATCGAAAATCTCTGGATAAAAACAATCAATACGTAGTTTATAAGTCGACAAAGCCCTTCATGACGTTTCAACGACTTGTTCAAATTCTGAGTCTGGCGGTGTTTACAGGGTTGCTGGTACTGGCGGCCTTTCCGCTGGTACCCGTTGTACCGGTGGATGCATTTCTGCGCATGGATCCGCTGGCAGCGGTCGGGACCAGCCTCAGCGCCCAAACCTTGTGGTGGGCGGCCTGGCCGGCATTGATATTTTTAGTACTGACGCTGATCATGGGCCGTTTTTTCTGCGGCATGATCTGCCCCATGGGCACGACCGTTGACGCTTTTGACCGAATAGTGAATCCCTCACCTGCATCGGACGATCCCGGTGTTATTGCCACCGCCGTCTGTCGCCCCCGAATTAAATATCATGTGCTCCTGTTTATCCTGGGATCGGCCCTGTGCGGCATTTCGCTGGTATTTGTCGCATCTCCCCTGTCTCTGATCACCCGATTTTACGGCTTGCTCGTTTATCCGGCGATCTGCCTGGCCGCCGATATCGGGTTTGTCGTTCTGCAGCCCCTCGCCGAATTCCTGAATCTTCCCGCACTGGTCTATGCCCGGCTGCCCCTGCCGCGGTACGCGCTCCAATGGGTAAGCGTCATGATGTTTACCGGCATATTTGCCTGCGCGCTGCTGACGCCAAGATTCTGGTGCCGGTATCTGTGCCCGGCCGGCGCCCTGTTCGCCCTGTGCAGTGCCAGACCCCTGATTCGACGACAGGTTGCCGATACGTGCATCCAATGCGGCAAGTGCCGGGCGGCCTGCCCCATGCAGGCCATCGGAAACGATCCGTTCAAAACCGATTTTTCGGAATGTATCGTATGTGAAACCTGCGTGCGGGTCTGTCCGGTCCATGCCATAACATTTTCAATGGGACGGCCGCAGCTGTCCGGCAATTGCAATGTGCTTCCGGCCGACAGGAGACAATTCGTCTACTCCGGAATAACAGGGATCATAACCGCCATGCTTATGTATACGGGGCTGTACCACCTTCACGGCAAACCGGGACCGGGAACCATATTGTCTCCATCACTGATCCGTCCGCCCGGAGCATTACCGGAACCCGAATTTCTCGACCGATGCATTCGCTGCGGCGAGTGCATGAAAGCCTGCCCCACCAATACCCTCCAGCCGATTGGGCTCGCGGCCGGCGTATCGGGATGGTTCAGTCCGGTAGTAGTTCCCCGTCGGGGGCCCTGTGAGGTTCAATGCAATGTCTGCGGCCAGGTGTGCCCGACCGGCGCGATTCGAGCCCTGCCGACAGACGAAAAAACATGGGCCAAAATCGGCACGGCCTATGTCATCCGGCACAAATGCCTGGCATGGGAATTCGATCGCAAATGTCTGGTTTGTGATGAGGTATGCCCGTATAATGCCCTGGAGTTTCGTCAGATACCCGGTCATTCCGTGGCCGTGCCGTTTGTGAACGAAAATCGCTGCAGCGGATGCGGATTCTGCGAGCATCACTGCCCGGTTCAGGCACAGGCGGCCATCGTGGTGGAGCCCATGGGCGACATCCGCCTGTCCCGGGGATCGACACGGGAGGCGGCTGTGGATGCCGGACTGTCTCTGACGATACGTTCCAAAGGCACCCTTCCGACAATTGAAATAAAAAAAGAAGAGGAGTCAGGGCTGCCGCCGGGATTTACATGGTGAACTGAAAAATCCGAAATTATCACCCTTTCACCGCCCAACAGATGTAAGCATCACCAGGGTTCTCAGCGACTGAACATACGGCAGTGCATATGTCTGAATATCGGCCTCAAACGCCCTGGCGGCGACCACCACCGTCCGGCCGGTCTGAACATCCATTTCAGTATCCCGCCCCTTCATGGCCATGATCATCCCCCCTTCCCTGAGCATCGGCGCCGCCATATCGGCAAATTCCCGGGTTCGGGTCAGGGCGCGACTCACCACGACGTCAAACGAGCGGATATAATCGGGCTGATTCGCCAGATCCTGCGCGCGAACGTGAAGCGCTTCGATGGCATCGAGATTCAGCAGCCGAATGATATGTTTCAGAAAATTGACTTTTTTACGCGATGCATCGATGAGCGTCACTTGCAGGGAGGGATGCATGATTTTCAGGGGAATTCCGGGAAAACCGCCGCCGGAGCCGATATCCAGCAGACGGGCGGAAGCCGGAATGCGTGAGGACGGAATAATTGAATCCAGAACATGTTTGGCGGCAATTTCTGAAGGATCGGTTATGGACGTCAGATTGATTTTCCGGTTCCAGCCGATCAGCTCACGAGCATATACCGAAAACTGATCCAGTCGGGTCGAATCGATGTCAATCCCGAACGCACGTGCGCCGTCCCGGATCAGGCATTTCCATGTCTCAGAACCAATTTCCATAGAACAATTAATTACCTTGATGTTTCTGCGGTTTTTTCGTCTTCCTGTTCGAAATTCATGGTGATCACCAGTTCGCTGCCGGCATTCATGGTCATCTTTGCCTTGGGGTAACGCTTCTTGAACACATGAATCATGGCAAAATTTTCACGAAGCACCGTGGCCATAAATCCTTTGTATTCATTTTCCCGGGCGATCATCTCCAGCTTTTCCAGCAGATAGGAACCGATGCCCATCCCCTGGTAATCTTCACGAATCACGAACGCCACCTCGGCATACTCATCGGTTTCCTGAGCATAGGAGCCCAAAGCGACGATTTCCTTATATCCCCTGGATTGAACGATGCCGATGATGGACATATTTTTCCGGTAATCCACGCTGGCCCACTGCTGCTGGACCACTTCGTGGGAAAAAATCTTCATCTTGTAAAAAAACCGGTAATAAATGGTTTTTTCTTCCAGGGAATAGAAAAAATTCCGGTATTCCAACTCGTCGGAAGGAAACAGCGGCCTGAATTCAACCGATGTACCGTCCCGAAGCGGCAGCGTGCTCTTGTATCCTTCGACAAAAATAAGGTCATCGGTTGACGGCGGCAGCTGATCCGCAAAAATATAATGACGTTTTTTGGCAAAATTGACCAATTCTTCCCGGAACTTGGGATGCGCCACCTGGGCCAGTTCCATCACGCGCTGGTAGATGCCCTTGCCGCGCAATTCGGCAACTCCGTACTCGGTCACGACAAAACTGACGTCCGCGCGCGTGGTCGCCACCCCTGCCCCCTCGCTCAAATGAGACACAATACGGGACACCCGGCCGTTCTGGGCCGTGGACGGCAGAGCGATAATCGAAAATCCGCCTTTGGACATGGCGCTGCCGCGGATAAAATCCACCTGATCGCCGATACCGCTGTAGAACAGATATCCCATGGAGTCGGAACAGACCTGACCGGTCAGGTCCACCTCGAGCGCCGAACTGATGGAGATCAGGTTGTCGTTTCGGGCGATCACCGACGGATCGTTGACAAACTCGGAGGAACGAAAATAAAACGTGGGATTATGATCAAGATAGCGATAAAGTTTGCTGGAACCCATGGCCAGTGACGCCACCGTCCGCCCCGGCAGAAATGATTTCTTTTTGTTTGTGACAACCCTTTTTTCAAACAGCGGCAGGAAGGAGTCCGTGATCAACTGGGTATGGATTCCCAGATTTTTCTTACTGCCCAGGGATTCCAGAATGGCATTGGGCAGATGACCGAACCCGATCTGCAGAGTGGCGCCGTCAAATACCAGCTGCGAGACGTAATGACCGATTCTCCGGGCAATTTCACTGTCCCTTTTCGAAGGCAGAACTTCCACCAGCGGTTCCTGGTGCAGTACAAAATAATCGATGTCATCTACATGGACATAGCCCTCACCATAGGTTCTCGGCATGCGGGGGTTGACCTGGGCAATGACCATTTCTGCATTCTCGAGGCCGGAGTGAGTAATATCGACAGATACGCCCAGACTGCAGAGACCGAAACGGTCCGGCGGACTGATCTGAATGAGCGCCACTTCCAACCCGATATTTTTTGTGGAAAACAGCTTGGGAATCTGGGACAGGTACGTGGGAACGTAATCGATTTTACCCTCGAATGCCGCTTTCCGCATGATGTTGCTGATAAAAAAGAGCTTCATGTTGAAGCGCCTCAGAAACGACGGATCATCCATGAACTGGGCGAGAGTCGATGACAGCATCTGGTAGATCATGATATCCTGAAGATTTCGGTCCCGAACCATGGCGCGGATCAGATGCTGCGGTTCTCCACACCCCGTACCGATAAACACCCGACTGCCGCGTCGGATCTTCGAGACAGCCTTTTCAGCGGACACCACCTTTTGCGGACAATATTCAAGCAGATCCATAAACCTACTCCCGACCCGGATAGTATAAATTGACGCGGATCTTAATTTTCTGCCGAACCTGATATATGCCGTATCACAATCAATGTCATTGACTCAAGCATTGCCGATGTTCAGTCGAAAAAATTTGTCAAAAAAATACATACTCACCCGATGTGATCTTCAGACACCGGCACTGTCAATGATAGCAATCATTATCTTTATTTTTTAAAAAACACATACACGGACAGACAGAACAGTATTCCGGCAAAAAGTTTCTTAAAAACGGCAACCGGCACATACTGAACCAGATGCGCCCCGATCTGAGCGCCCAGAATGCCCCCGATTCCCAGCAGCAACCCGGCCTTGTAATCCACGTTTGCCAGTTTGTTATGCGCAATCAACGCCGATACGGATATAACGACGATAGCCAGAAAGGATGTTCCCACCGTTTTCTGGGCGGAATACCCCAGAAACAGCAGCAGCGGAACCATCAGAAACCCGCCGCCAAGCCCGGAAAAAGACGCACAGATACCAACACCGACACCGCTGGCCATCAACAACAACATGTTTGAACTCATATTCACGAACGTACACCTCAACTTGAACCTGATACTTTGTATTGTATAGAGTGCCTTACAATTGGGGATTGGTACCTGCAGAACCCGGATTGTAAAGACCGAAGGGAAAAATCAATTAAAATGGTAATGTAACAAGATATTGGGGGTTTGTAAAGGTGTGGGCGAAAATCGATTCCAATCATAATTTTGATGAACTCGTAAAAAGTCCAAAATTTATATGTATCTGAAATTTTTATAAAAATTAATATTTTGGCCTTGACTTTTTCTTTAGGATTTTATAAAAAAAGCCATAATAATCAAATAGTTAA
>Ga0272441_10003238_pt1 | contig 31319 bp, 21 predicted proteins | sample SSMProp6N_FD_193582 | JGI IMG/M metagenome (GOLD analysis project Ga0272441, IMG submission 193582) | Marine sediment archaeal communities from Little Sippewissett salt marsh, Falmouth, MA, United States - SSM-Prop-6N | ecosystem: Environmental > Aquatic > Marine > Wetlands > Sediment ... | reverse complement strand
AAATCCTGGCTGACCACTTTCTTTTCTTCAAGATCCAGCCGTGTTTTATAGGACACCTTCCAGTTCTTTGTCACGTTAAATTCAAATCCCAGATTTGCCCAGAATGTTTTGCTGATATTCTGGGGATTGGTCCGTCTTTCCGTATAACTCAAGCGGGCGTTAAAGCTCCAGGGCAGTTCCATGCCGCTTACCTCATCATCCGCCTGAAACCGGTCGCCCGGAACATTTTTACTCAGCTCAATGTCATCCGGCAGTTCTTCCGTATCGTCCGTCTCCTTTTCATCACTGCCGATCCTGGCCTTGCCCTGAATCCGGAACGTAAGTCCCATATTCACGCTGGTCAGCCTCATCCAGGATTCATCAAAAAACCGTTTCCAGTTCTGGACGCTGACATCCTTTATCGCCAAACGGTCAATTCGGCTGCCCGTCGAATCAACCGGATAAAAAGAATAGGTTGAACGCAATGACAGACTCAGTGACTTCAGGGGTCTGGCCTGTATGTTTGAGGAGAGATCGGCCAGTTTATAGTTCTCGGCTTTCCAGTTATAGTTGGTAGACAGGTTCCAGGTAAACAATTCAAATTTTCTGGCTTCCTCTCCATCGCCGATTCTCATCTGGAATGCATTGTTCAGAGAAACCGACATCCTGCGCTGTTCACCCTTTGAAAGCGAACCAAACAAATTATCCACATACCGGTTTTTTTGTATGTCATTGCCCGCCGTATCCGTCACCGTCTGATAGTATCCATATTGTTCCTCTGAAAAGTCAGGCTTGAATGAAAATCCGATGCTGGGTGTGGCCACATGACGAACCGTGACATCCGGCAGCAAACCCGACCGGAAAATGCCGTATATTTTTGTGTTCATGTTCACAGAGGCTGAATAGGTTCTGACGGCAAAAAATCCTTTCTCATCCGTTTCTTCCACTTTATTGGTTTCAGGATTGACGGCATACCCTTTTCGCTGATTGTACCAGATTTCATTGTAACTGATTGTGGGTTTTAAAGTCAGCCAACCGAAAAATTTGGGCTGGGCATACAGATCGAAATCATGATTCATGCCCACCAGTTCCCTTGTCACATATCCTGTATCCGTTTCAGAGTCCTCCCAGAACCGCTCCCGTTCTCCCAGAATTTCAAAACGATACGGCATCCGAACGGCGTGATACCAGCGCTCCATTTTGGATCTTCGCCCGGCTTGCGGAATAAGACTTTTCCAGTTATTGGAGATGGACACCCGGGGAAGCACCTCTTTAATCCGGTCCGTTTCCAGATTCCGTGTCTGGTTCATATACAGCTCTATTTTACCCGATGCCCCCCAGCGTTTTGTAAGACGGGCATTGGAGCGGATTTCCTTCTGAAGCTGATGCTCCCGGTTGGAACTTAAATTCTGGTAAAAATTTCCCGAGCTGACAAAACGGCCGCTGACTATCAACCGGGTTGTCGGTGATATCTCCTGTGTATGGGAAACATCCAGATCCCAAACCCTTTTCTTTGTTCCCTGCAGTTCAAAATCCTTTCTTGTCCATGATCCGGAAATGCGGCCTTTCAGCTTGTATCTTTTGGCATAATTCAAATCGGCGCGAAACAGGAAACCGCTTTTTTCAAAATAGTCCACCGTGGCTTCAAGATCAAAATACTGGCTGGGCGCCCAGTAATATCCCAATCCCCTGAGGTATCGCCCCTCCACCGAACTCTCTCCGTATTTCGGAAACACAATACCGGAATGCCGCTGACGCTGGATAGGAAAATAACCGAACGGAAGTACCATGACCGGAATATGCCCCACAAATAAAACAATCGGTTTTGCCACCACCTTTTCCTTGTTAATGATTTTCATTTTGTCCATCCAAAAATGAAAATGCGGGTCATCTTCCTTGTCACAGGTTGTAAAAGTCGCCTTGCCGACATTGACCGTATTTTTCTGATTCAATTTTAGGGTATTGCCATAATAAAAACCATCCTCGTGAACAGTACGCCCACGCAAAACCCTGCCTTTTTTTGTTTTAAAATTAAACTGCATGGTTTCACCGCGCATAACATCACCCGCTTCTGAAAACTCGGGCAGTTCCACCTGTTTCGGCTGCCTGATAGAATCTCCGTCTGCTGTTTGAACCCAGACGGTATCCCATCGTCCAACAGCCAGCAGGGTATTGGTTTCCCAGTCCACCGTGATTTGTGCGGCCTTTAATGATATTTTCTGATACTTCACCTGCGCACGTCCGGTTAATATGGTCTTCTTCTCATCAACCAGATTTTGAATGTCCTGCGCCTCATAATAAATGGGCGCTTCTATTTCACGCGATCCGGGCCGGTCATCGACCCTAACCGAATCCTTTATCGCAGAACTTTCTATGGGAAGAAGCGTATCCGGTGCAGCATCAACCGTCTGAGAAAATACTGGGCGGGCAAGAAGCAAAATACATAATAAAAATAAAACCGAAATGGTTTTAAGCAATCCATTCACCATGGTATGCGAAGGCAAAAAACGAAGCTGTCCGAATGAAAAAAATGTAAATCGCATGATCCGTTTTGCGCTCCATCTCCGTAGTCTTTACAATATTTAATAAAAATTATTTATTGGGAATTCAGCATAGCCAGACAGGCTGCCCCGATAAATCCGGCTTTATTCCCGAGACTGGCAGGGACAATTTGAAGGGTTTCTCCCTGCACTTTCATCGCCATTTCCCTGCACCCCTTTCTGGCCGGTTCAAGAATAAAATCCCCGGCAGCAGCAACCCCGCCTCCAACCACAATACGCTCGAGATTCAGCAAATTGGCTATATTTCCAAATCCTATGCCCAGTGCATAGCCGACATCATGCAGCACTTCAATTGCCAGTTCGTCTCCTTTCTTGGCGGCCATCCCGATATCCTTGGGCATTATTTTATCCAGCACCATTTCTTTTAAAACAGAGCTTCGCCCGGCCTCCAGTTTGGCTTTCAGGACTGCCAGGATCCCATTGGTGCCTATATAGGCTTCCACGCACCCTTTCCTTCCGCAATTGCATACCGGTCCTTCAAATTGAATGGTTGTATGACCGAACTCACCGGCCGTGTCATGAACCCCCCTGTACAATTTGCCGTCAAGAATGAGACCCGAACCCACCCCGGTTCCCAGGGTCACCATCATCATGTCCGTACAGCCCTGACCCGCGCCATAGGTGTATTCACCAAGAGCTGCCATGTTTGCATCATTGTCAACCACAACGGATAGTTCCAGTTTTTCAGATAAAATGGAGGCCACAGGAAAGTCTTTCCAGTCCGGCAAATTTGGGCCTTCAACATAAATACCCTCTGAAACCTTCACGCAGCCGGGGGCCCCGATCCCGACGCCCGGAATATCCATATCCTCCGACATATCATCCTGAATCAGCCGGACCATCTCCAGCAGATTTTCGACAATCACTTCAGCGCCCTGTCCAACCTGTGTCGGGATCTGTTTTTCGAGTACAATATTTCCATCCTGATCAACCAGCCCCGCTTTAATAAAAGTTCCGCCCAAATCGAGCCCAATATATCCGGTCATATTCTCCCTGCCGTTAATTTTTGTTTTGTTGTTTTCGTCTCTTGGCCCACCAGGTTTCCAAACGGCTCTTTATATCTTTTTCCCTGCCAATCTCCCTGGGCCGGTAAAAAATTTTATTCTTCAGACGGTCCGGCAAATGAACCTGTTCCACAAATCCGCCTTCATAATCATGCGCGTATTGATACCCTTCTCCGTATTTCATGTCCTTCATCAGGCCGGTAACCGCATTTCTCAGGTGCAGAGGAACCGGTTCCATCGGATTTTTCCGTATCTCTTCACCGGCCTCAGAAATTGCCACGTAAGCCGCATTGCTTTTGGGAGACGATGCCAGATATGTGGCCGCCTGTGAAAGAACAATGCGCGCTTCAGGCATGCCGATGGCATGAACCGCCTGAAAGGCCGCGTTGGCCAATACAAGACCGGTCGGATTCGCATTGCCGATATCCTCGGATGCCAGAATAATCAGGCGCCTGGCTATAAAAAGCGGGTCCTCTCCCGCCTCAAGCATTCTCGTCATCCAGTATACGGCAGCATCAGGATCCGATCCCCGGACAGATTTTATGAATGCGGAGATGGTATCGTAATGAAAATCTCCCTTTTTATCATAGGGAAGCACTTTTTGCTGAAGTGCCTCCTGAACAATTTTAACTGTAATGACCCGTTTGCCCTTTTTTAAAGGCGCCAGACGACTGCAAAGTTCCAGTGCATTCAACGCAATCCTTGCATCACCTCCGGACATCTGAACCAGATAATCCCTTACATCGTCAGGCAATTCTATGCATGCGGAAACCATCTGTAAATCACCGACGGCCCGGTTGAGAATTTTCAGAATGTCCTCTGCCCCCAGAGCCTTCAGTGTGAAAACCCGGCACCTGGACAGAAGCGGCGCTATCACCTCAAAGGAGGGATTTTCTGTCGTGGCCCCGATTAGCAGAAGCGTCCCGTCCTCGACCGAATGCAGAAGGGCATCCTGCTGGGCCTTGTTAAATCTGTGTATTTCGTCGATAAACAATATGGATCGTTTGCCGGATCCGGAATAATGACGTTCAGCCGCTTCAATGACCTTGCGAACCTCTTTCACCCCCGCCGTGACCGCACTCATGGCATAAAATTCGGCTTTTGACTTCTTTGCAATAATACGGGCAAGTGTTGTTTTCCCCACACCGGGGGGGCCCCAGAAAATCATGGAAACCGGTTCGTTTCCCATTATAATTTGACGTAAAACCCTGTCCGGACCTATTAAGTGTTCCTGTCCGATAAAATCGTCAAGGGTGTCGGGCCGCATACGATCCGCAAGCGGAGAAGGCTTTTTTCTCTTGTCAGATCCGGGTTTTTCAAAAAGATCCATGTACCGAATTTAAATGCTTTTATATCGAATGTCAAGGAATAAAAGCTTACCTTACTTACTGATAAATATTCAATTTTACGGGGTTACAGAATCCAACTTTTACTATCAGGAACAAGACGGTTGAAACGTGAAAGGGTTACATCTCTATAATTCATCTTGATGCCGGCCTTCCTTTTCCTTATATTTTAAAAATACCCTGGAAAAAGAAAACATGTCATCTCAATCTTACGTATAATCATTAAACGTGGACTCCAAAATCCGGAAAATCAACATGCTGCTCTCCGCAAAGAATTTAAGCAGGACCTACCACAAGGGAAAAGTTAAGATCAATGCGCTAAAACAGGTTTCCTTCTCAGTTGATGAAGGTGAATTTCTGGGCATTGTGGGTCGTTCCGGCTCAGGTAAATCAACCCTGTTGAACCTGGTTGGCGGGCTGGATACCGCCACGTCCGGTCAGATGGTTGTTTCTGAAAATGATTTGACTCAAATGAACCGGCAGGATCTGGCCAGGCACAGACTGCGGACCGTTGGCATGATTTTTCAGTCCTTTAATCTGATCCCTTCAAGAACCGCGCTTGAAAATGTCACCCTTGCACTGGCTTTCGGCAATGTACCCCGAAAGAAAAGGAAATCAGAAGCCGCTGATCTCCTGTGCCGTATCGGCCTCTCCGGACGTCTGGATCACCGCCCGGGTGAGCTGTCCGGGGGAGAGGCCCAACGTGTGGCCATTGCACGCGCTCTGGCCAATCAGCCCCGCATCCTGCTGGCAGATGAACCCACGGGCAATCTGGACAGCAGAACCTCACAGGAAATTCTTGATCTGATTAAAAATCTGAACCGTGAAGAAGGCATTACAGTGATGATGGTCACCCATGATGAAACCTCTTGCCGGCAGGTGGCCCATCGAATGATACGTCTGCTGGATGGCGAAATTGTTGAGAAAAAAAGCTATGAGGCGGCAAAATGAAATTAAACGACTTGTCTCTCATGGCCCTTTCCAACTTATGGAAAACCAGGCTGCGCACCGTATTAACCACTCTGGGTGTTGTCATCGGTATCGGTGCCCTGGTTTCCATGGTTTCATTCGGAACCGGTATGCAGAAGAATGTCACGCAGGCATTTAAGGACAATGATCTGTTCACCAGTATATACGTTACACCCCATCAGATAGATGTCAACGCGGCCATGTCCGGTGATGTGGAATCTCTGGCCGGTTCTCTGGTCGAACCCGCTCCGATGCTGTCGGATTCAGCTGTGACAGCCTTTCAATCTCTTGAAGGTGTGGATATGGCTTTCCCGGAAATCCGTTTCCCGGTAAAGATCAGGCTGAACGGGCAGGAAACAAAAACACAGGCCCAGGGGCTGCCTGCAACCATGGCTAATTACAAACCATTTGCCGATTTGCCCCTCGGCACATTCTATTCAAGTGATAATGAAAAGCGTGTCATCCTGCGCCGGAATGTTTTACACGATTTAAATCTGGTGCTCCGCGATCCGGAAAAAAAGACACAGGTATCTCTGGAAGACTCCCTGAAAGGCATACGGTCCATACAGGCGGATTCCTTACTGGGAATGGAAATTGAACTGATTACTTCCGTCATAGACATTCAAAAAATGATGCGCAATCCGCTGGCCATGCTCCGTTCTCCGGGACAGGCATCCCTGAAAGAACTGATCACCCGTGTAAGGATAAGCGGAATTCGTAAACCATTCGGAGGATTTGAAGAGGGACGTTACAATGCCGGAGTGGTTATTCCCATCCAGACGGCACAATCAATTCCCAGGCTGGGTTTTTCAAGCGTCTGGGACATGCTTGATCAAAACAGAGGGAGCGGTGGATACGGCGCTGTTTTTGTGCGTGTGAAAGATGTTAACAGCGTCATTTCCGTTAAAGAAGAAATTGAAAAAATGGGGTTCGGCACATTTACAATCATGGATCAGCTGAAAGAGATCCAGCAGGGTTTTCTCATTATGGACTCTCTGCTTGGTGCGGTCGGCATTATCGCTCTGGTGGTGGCTGCCCTGGGTATTACCAATACCATGGTGATGTCCATTCTGGAGAGAACCCGTGAAATCGGCATTATGAAGGCCATCGGTGGAAGTGAAAGGGAAATTAAGGGTATTTTCTTTATTGAAGCGGCCATTGTCGGTTTTCTGGGGGGTGTATTCGGTCTGGTTCTGGGATGGATCGTCACCCGTATTGCCAATCTCGTTGCAAACGCTTTTATTGCCAGACAGGGTGGACCCCATGTTGAACTTTTCTATATTCCGTTCTGGCTCATCCTGGGTGCCATTGCGTTTTCGATTCTGGTCAGCCTGCTGGCCGGTCTGTATCCCGCCACCCGAGCCGCCCGCGTGGACCCAGTGGAAGCATTGCGGCACGACTGACAAAACTCCAAATAATATTCAAATTCCAATCACCAAAATGACCTGAAAATCATGTGTTTGAAATTTGGCAATTGGAATTTATTTGTCTTTTGTTATTTGATGCTTGGGATTTTTCCTTTCCTTATATCAATTATCCGGGAATGTATTGTGTACTGGATGTTCCAGATCCACAGCCACACGAAATTCCCATCCGCCTGTGCCCTGGGATACTTTTAGCAGAAGAATATTGTCTCCCTTTTTGAGCATGGCCTCAACCTTATCCCGCTCCGCGCTGGCCGCACGGAAAATATGACGGGAGTGGATTTTTTCTCCGTTCAGCCACATTTCCACACCATCATCCGAATTAACATGAAACCGAACAGCCTGTTTCCTGTCAGACATCAGGCGGGTCTGTGCATAAGCCAGGCTGTTTTCCGTGCCATACAGATCAAACAGGTCCACCATATCACTGGCATTGACAGACACTTTGCGCCATCGCACTTCCTTTAATTCAGAAACATAGGCTTGCTCCGTATCCCAATCTTTTTCAGGCGCATAATGCACGGATGCAATATCCGTCTCCGGATCATAAGGAAACGGACCGGTTACAATCCAGTTTTGAATAAAGGATTCCTTTTTATCGATCACTTCGGACCAGGTCCACATCTTGTCCTCCACCGGAACGGAAAGGCGGGCTGCGCGAACCGTCTGAATACCCAGCATTTCTGTGACCGGTGAGGCGACCTGTATTGTTTTCTGCGTGCCGGCTTTTAAATCAAAAACTTCGGAATACACGGTTTTCTCTTCACGACCGTAGGTATCAATGATATCAATATGCACGGGTGACAGGACCTGCGACTCCACATCCCGGACAACATGAAGGGTCTGCCTGTCCTCCACAAAAAGACCGATACCACATGCAAGGGACATACAGGCTTTTTCCTTTGGCGTGTCCGCCTGCAAATCATCAACCGATTTAAGTATGACTCCCGGTGATCGGTCTGCATTTCGGTCCGGACAGATTGCTTCCCACAGTCTGCCGCATCCTTTTTTCGATACTTCGACATCAATACAGGCTGTCTTGAATACAAATTTCAGAGGTTTTCGAATAGACCGGTCCGGGACAATGATCCGGTTCAGACCCGTCACGGAATCATATTCTGCCCTGGTCAGAAGGCCATTCACAAGCACCGAATCTGCGGCCTGCGTTCCGGCCAGTTCAATGACAAAGGTTCTGGTCTCGGCCTGATTATGAAAAGATCCTTTTGCCGGATGAATCGTGACCGTATGCGCATCGCAGGCTCTTTCATAGGTGAATTCGGTCACGGCATAAGCACCGGATCGATACGCTTTTGAGATCCCGTCATCTTCATAGAGTACAGATTGTCCTCTCTGCCCGTTTCTTCCTGAAAAGATCCGTATGATGAGCGTGTCAAGCGGTGCCGTCGTCATCCTGGCGGTATACGGCTGCATGGCAACCGGTACGCCGCCACGCACATACAATGGAAACGTGTTCAGGTCGGACCAGACCAGATCAATCTGGCCGATCCCCTCAATTCGTTCTCCGGAAAACCAGTTGTACCAGATTCCGTCAGGGAACCACACACGCTGGCTGGCCAGTTTTTCGGGCCCGACTCCGGGTTGTACAACCGGCGCAACCAAAAAGGCATCCCCGAAAAAATATTGCTGCGGATGTTGATAGGCCGCTTCCGTTTTCGGGTATTCAATATACATGGGCCGTGTTAAAGGAATACTGTTTTCACAGGACTGCCTGACACTGGTATAAATATAGGGAAACAGCCTGGACCGCAGATGAAAGGCCCTTCGCATGGCATCTGTATATGGTTTGTCCGCCAGCCAGGGCCGTTTGTCCATGCCGGCATCCCTTGTGGAATGCAGACGCAAAGCAGCTGTCAAGGCACCGAACTGCACCCAGCGTGTATTGGTTTCAGCTTCCATGCCACCCATATGTCCACCGATATCGTGGGACCAGAAAAAGCACCCCACGTTGCCGGCTGTGGATGTAAACGGTACTTCAAAGGCCAGCGTGGGCCAGTTCGCATGCGCATCCCCCGAAAAATGAATGGGATGCTGTTGATCCCCCCAGCCGCCCCATCGGCTGAAGGATATACCCCGCCTCTTACCGCGGGCCGCATAATTAAAATAATACTGATTGAGCCATTCCAAGTTTTTTAGTTCCGGATTGCCGAGCGTATAGGTGTACTGCTGCCAGTCGAGCCACCAGAAATCCACACCCGCGGCTTCCTTGTCGGCATGGGTATGTTTAAACAGGGTATCCAGGTATCTTTTATTGGATGCGTCATAGGGGAGGGTGGGCCATTCTTCTCTGGAAATTTTGGACAAATCAATCCCCATATCCGCCATAAAGGCCTTATACATGTCTTCATGCGGTCCCACGCCGTCTGCGGGATGTACGTTCAGTGTCACAAAAAGATTTTGTTCATGAAGCCATTTGAGGAGATCCTCCGCGTCCGGCAAAAGGTCGCGGTTCCAGGACCAGCCTGTCCAGCCGTCCCTGTGCCAGTCCATATCCAGAACCATAATGTCCAGCGGAAAATCGTGTTCTTCGTATTCCTGAACCAGCTTTCTGTAATCATCCGAGGAATAGGGCCAGTATCTTGAGTACCAGGATCCCAGCACATATTTCCGGGGCAGGGGAACAGGACCACTGATTGTGGTCAATGCTTTCAGGGCCGCTTTGTAATCCGTTCCATATCCGAATAAATACCAGTCCAGTCCCGCATCCTCAGGCCGCTGCATCACCCAGTCGCTGGTCAGAAGCGGACGGCGGGAATCATCAACCAGGGCCCATCCGTCCCGTGACAGCAGCCCGTCCGGCAGGGGTGTTTTCCCGTTGACCTGATCCAGGGTTCGGAGCGTGCCGCCCAGGTTGCCCTTGTTCTCCATGCCCGGTCTCCAAAGGACTTCCCCGCCGTTTTTTTGTATGCCAACAGATAAATTGCCATGATGAAAAAACCGGCCGTCAGGTTCATACACAAGCCGCATGCAATCTGTTTTAATAACCAGATTGGTGTCCGTCCGAACCGTCGTATAATCTGAGCAGACAATATCTCGTCCGACTGCAAAAAGGGACGGTTTGTTCACGAATTTCTGATTATCCGAGTACTCCAGCCGTATACAGACCGGTGTAATCACAGTGAACCGGGCATTGCCGTAAACCTCAGGCTTCCGGTTAGATGCCAGAAGATCCGTTTGTACAACCAATACGGACAAACAGAACAGGATTAAAACGGATACAATCCGTTTATGTGCCGACATGGCCCTCTCCAATGCTTATTTAACAATCTGACAAAAGAACACTCTACCTCTTCTGCATATTAGAAAACAATTCCAATTAATGCAATGCCTTTTTCACATTGAAAAAAACCACAAAGCACACGGAAAAACAAAAAATATTTTTCTTTGTGATCTTTGTGCGCTTTGTAGTAAGTCAATTACCACCACCATACAAGACGGTGGCTTGTATGAATTGCCTTACAAAGTACTACAGACTACAAAATCCCAAATTACAAGCCTCAAATAACACCAAACATCCTCCACCGAATGTGGTGAATTTCAACTACTCACAGCGCAGCCAGAGTAGTTGAAAATGAGGCACGTATGTGCCGATCTGTTTCGGATCGAGTCCCAGGAGAACCGCGCCTTGGAACAAAGATCAAATAAATTCCAATTCCCAAACAACAAACATTCAAGTCTGAACATTCCGGTTGGGTTTGGAATTTGTTTTTTGGAATTTATTTGGATTTTGGGATTTGGTTCTTGTAATTTTTAAAACCTGTCTTGTTGAGCAACAAAAAATATAATATAAAACCAGGGTAATGCGGGGCACCGATCTTAAAACAACGACATATGCACATACCGTTTCGGATTGGTCTTGATGTCCAGGATCAGGGAATCCATATGGGTGGCTGTCTGAAGCAGCTGGTCAAACAGGGCCTGGTCCTTGATCATTTTTCCCACGGTTCCGTCTTCCGCCTGGATGTCGTCTGCCACCTGATGAATCAAAATAGCGGCACTGTCCAGTCTGGTGATAATGCCGTTCAGTTTCTGCGCGGCAGAATCTTCAACCAGGGTATTGGAAAATCCTTCAAAATTATCGATTGTGGCTTTCAATTGCGGCCGGATATCCTTGAACAGCTGCCTGGCTTCCGCGGCTGATTCCTCCACATTGGCCATCACCATGTTCAGACGGTCGCTGTCCGCCATCTGTTCCAGCCCGATAAAAACTGAATCCATCCGTGTAAGAATATGATCCGCCCGGGAAAGAATCATTAGAATATCTCCCCGCAGTTTGCCCTTGTAAATTTTTTCCGGATCTGCCGGAACACCGCTTTTACCCGGGATGAGGGTAATCTGTTTACCTCCGATAATTTCACGGCTCTCGATTTGAACAGAAAAATCGGCATACAGTTGCATCGATTTATTCACACTGATCTGTACCAGGACACATTCGGGCTGCATGGTGATTTTCCCGACCTCCCCCTGCTCCATACCGCGTATCATCACCGGATCCCCTTTCTCCAGGCCGCCGATGTTATCAAAACGCACCGTATAAAGTATTCTGCCGGAAAAAAGCGACATGCCTTTTCCCCATATCATGCCAAAAATTAAAATCAGAAGGGCCACAGTCACAGTAATGCCTACAATGGTTTCCGCTTTTCGATCATTCATTTTCTGCTTCCCTTTCTGTTTTAAAAAAATGCAATCTCTGGTTATTGCCCTTCAAATTCTATCCGGCAGTCAGAAAAAATTTACTCAAAATCATGACCCAGAACTTCTCTGCGCGTCCTGTGTCTGTTGTTGATCTGCCTTATCAGATTGTCCTGAAATTTTTGCGCGGAATGATGTCCGTATAATTTTAAAAGCTGATCCAGGGCAATGATTTCTGTGATCACGGTAATATTCTTGCCCGGGAATATGGGCAGCCGGATCAGGGGAATGGGCTCGCCCAGAATTTCGGTTGTCACTTCCTTAAGTCCGAGTCTTTCATAATTCTGTGAATCATCCCAGTCCATCAGCTCAACCTGACACTCGATGCGCTTTTGCCTCCGTATACCACGTATGCCGAAAATAGCCTGTACATCAATAATGCCAAGCCCCCTGATTTCCATATGATAGCCGAGAGTCGGATTCCCCATTCCAATCAGGACGCCCCCGGTTCTGCGTACCACAGTGACCACATCATCAGCAACCAGCCTGTGTCCCCGGGCGACACAGTCAAGCGCCACTTCACTTTTGCCGATACCGCTTCGACCCGTAAACAGAATGCCGATACCGTATACATCCACAAGGGAACCGTGTATATGCTGACGCGGGGCAAAATGTTCATCCAGGTATTCTCCCAGAAGCTGAGTAGCTTTGGTTGTGGCATAGGGTGTGCGGAAAACACTGATACCGAACTCGTCGGCCAGACGGATAACTTCTTCGGGTAACTCATTGTTTTCAGTGACCACAATACAGGGAATATCAAATCCCAGGACCTTCCGCAACGCGTTTTCCCGCTTTTTGGGTGTCAATCCCTTTAAATAGAGGTTTTCTGTATTCCCGAAAATCTGAATACGCTGATAGGTAAACAGATCCACAAATCCCGCCAGCGCAAGGCCCGGGCGGTGCACATCCTTGTCCACGATCTGCTTTTTAAAACTGCCTCTTCCGGAAACCAGCTTCAGTTTCAGTGTTTTCTTGTTGTCAAGATAAAACTGCTTGACTGTCACTTTTGGCAGGGCTAAACCGTCATTCAATGGATAGTTCCCCCTCATTATATTTTGAGTTTTCCTCCAAAGCGATTTCACGGGGCGCTTTGGCGTGTTCAAATCCATGAAGTCTGTCCTTGTATTTGATAAGCTGCCGCTCCATTTTTTCAACGGCTCCGTGAATAGACAAATAGATATCATCAGACCGTTTCTCGGCAGAAAGGACAGTATGAAAAACATTGGCCTTAATTTCTGCGATTCTGTCTTTTTTCTCCCACTCCAATATGACATCCATATCAATGATACCGTCATAGTATTTACTCAGGTGTTCAACCTCTTTGCTGACATAATTTCGGATTTTATCCGTGAGTTTAAAGTGCCGCGCCGTAATGTTGAGTCTCATGTTAGCTCCTTTATGCTTCATGAATAAATGTTGTGATTATCATGACCCGGCCCGCGGATGGGTTTGCCTGTACACTTTACGGAGCCTGTCCATTGTTAAATGCGTGTAATGTTGGGTTGTGGACAGGCTGGCATGGCCCAGAAGCTGTTTAACCGCTTCCAGGTCGGCTCCGCGGTCCAGAAGATGCGTGGCAAATGAGTGCCGTAAAATGTGGGGGCTCAATTTTTCGCGATCTGATATCCGGCTCAGCCATTGTTTGACCAGCAACTGTACGCCACGCTGTGACAGTCTGTGTCCCCTCATATTTAAAAACAGGGCGGATTCTTCCATGGGTGGCTGGAATGCCTGTCTTTTTGATAAATAATGTTTAATGGTCCGGGCCGCGGTGCGGCCGACAGGTATGACACGCTCCTTTCTGCCCTTTCCCAGTACCCGGACCGTCCCATTGTGCAGATCAATATGCGGTACATCCAGATTTGTCAATTCCGAAAGCCGCATCCCGGTACCGTAAAACAGCTCCAGAATTGCACGATCCCTGGCACCCTGACGCGTTCCTGTATCAATAGAGGACAGAACCTGCAGCACCTCATCTTCCCTTAAAAACTGAGGCAGCCGCTTGTCCAGCTTGGGTGCTGTTAATGTCAATGAAGGATTATGGGTCAGGATCCCTGTTTTGTTGATATAATGAAAGAATGCGTGGATTGCAGCCAGCTTCCGGGAAACACTTCGTCTGGCCAGACCGTATTTCACAAGAGATCCAAGATAGGCACGAATATCCTTTTTCGAAATCTGATCAACAGATATACGGCCTTTTTCCCCCGTCTGAGCCATATAATCTGAAAACTGCATTAAGTCATTTCGGTATGCTGAAAGGGTATGTTGAGAATACCTTTTCTCATCCTTAAGATATTTTAAAAATTGCTCGATAATTTGATGAACGGATTCAGTCATTTTTTACTGAATTATCCTCGGGAACCTCTTCATTTTTACAGCTTGGACATCGCAAAAACTGTCCCTTGGCTTTGGTGGATCTTTCTTCCATAAAACCATAACCGCAGGCCTTGCAGATCTCGGCCACCGGACGGTACCAGGTGGCAAAGTTGCATGACGGATAATTGGAGCATCCGTAGAACAGTTTGCCGCGCCGGCTTCTTCGCTCAACAATATGGCCCGGACAATCTTTCTCGGGACAGGATATTCCTGTAGAAAGCGGCTTTGTGAATTTACATTCCGGATACTCGGAACAGGCCAGAAATCGGCCGAACCGTCCCGTTTTCACAACCATCGGGCTGCCGCATAAATCACACTTTTCATCGGTTTCAACCGCGTTCTCTTCCAGGGGTTGTGTATAACGACAGTCCGGATATCCAGTACAGGCGATAAACCGGCCGTTTCGTCCCCATTTGATAACCAGTTCCTTGCCGCATTTGGGACATGTTTCCTGAATTTCTTCTTGCAGCGATTCCTTAATTTCTTCTTTCTTCTCCATCGCCCGTTCTATGGCATGGCTGAAGGGATGATAAAAATCTTCAAGTACCTGAAGCCGTTTCTTTTCACCGGTTTCAATTTGATCCAGTTCCTCTTCCATCCGGGCTGTAAAGTCTACATTGAAAATATTGGGAAACTGCCCGATGAGTATTTGATTGACAGCAAGGCCCAGTTCGGACGCATATAAGCTGCGCCCTTCCCGTGCAATATATTTTCGATCCAGAAGTGTGGATATAATCAACGCATAGGTGGACGGTCTTCCAATACCCCTGCTGTCCAGTTCCTTGACCAGACTGCTTTCTGTGTAGCGCGCGGGCGGCTTCGTAAAATGCTGCTGGGGATCCAGTTCCAGCAGTTTGACATCATCATCCTTTTTAAGTTCCTTCGGAATAATCTGGGCTTCTCCATTTTCAGTATCGACTTCGTAGGCCACCATGTATCCGCGAAATTTAACCTCGGTTAATGTGGTTCTGAACAGATAATCACCGCCCTGAATATCAAGCGATGTCTGAAGCAGTTTGGCAGAAACCATTTGACAGGCAACAAAACGGTTCCAGATCAGCTTATAAAGTTTCAGCTGCTGGGGGGTCAGGTGCCCGGCCATCTTCTGAGGTGGTCTTTTCATGGAAGTCGGCCGAATGGCTTCATGTGCGTCCTGAGCTGATTTTTTATTTTTATAATGTCTCGGCTTCGACGGCACATAATCAAGACCATAACCTTCTGCGATATACTGTCTTGCCTCTTCAACCGCCGATTCGGCCAGTCGCGTGGAATCTGTTCGCATATAGGTAATCAGCCCGACCCGGCCCTCCGGCAAATCGATACCTTCGTACAGCTGCTGTGCAACGGCCATGATTTGTTTCGTGGACATCCCCATGCGCCGGGCTGCATCCTGCTGAAGCGTGCTGGTTGTGTAGGGAGGATAGGGATTTCTCTGCATTTCTTTTCTTTTTATATCCGAAACCCGGTACTCAAGGCTCTCCAGATTCTGAACATGTTTCCGGACATGTTCTTCATCCGGTATCCTGATGTCCTCTCCCTCAAATTTGATCAGCTTTGAATGGAATTCGGTTTGATCCTGAGTGGAAAAATGCGCTTCTATGCTCCAGTATTCTTCAGGGATAAATTCCGAGATTTCTTTTTCCCTTTCGCAGACAAGCCGCAGGGCAACAGACTGAACCCGGCCGGCTGACAATCCGCGGAAAACCGTCTTCCAAAGAAAAGGACTGACCCGGTAGCCGACGATGCGGTCCATGACACGTCTGGCTATCTGGGCCTCCACTTTTTCTGTATTAATTGGCATGGGATGCTGAATTGAATTCTGGATGGCTTTCTCTGTAATCTCGTGGAACAGCACCCGCTGTATATTTTGATTGGTTTTTTTTATTTCATTGGACAGATGCTGTGCAATGGCTTCTCCCTCACGGTCCGGATCCGTGGCCACGTAAACACAATCGGATGTGGCGGCCAGTTTTTTAATTTCCTGAAGAATTTTTCCCCGTCCCCTGATGGTAATATATTCCGGCTCAAATCCGTTTTCAATATCCACGCCAAGTCTGTTTTTCGGCAGATTTTTGATGTGGCCCACAGAAGCGCGCACCTGATAGTCTTTTCCTAAAAACCGGTTAATGGTTTTGGATTTCGCGTTCGATTCAACAATCACAAGTGATTTCGGCATAAAATGTTGTCCTTCTCTCCCGGATAGTATCTATTTCCCGTGACAATGTTTGTACTTTTTACCGCTGCCGCAGGGGCACGGATCATTTCTTCCCACTTTTTTATCCACACGCACCGGCTGCCGCTTTGGTGCGGCTGCAACCGGATCTGCTTCCGGCAGGGGCTCTTTTGTTTGTTGTGCAAAACCCATGCCTGTGGCTTCTTCATGCAGTGTCGACATTTGTACAGGCTCAGTCTGTACGGGCTGTTCCATGGACATCGGTGACTGTGAAACCTGTATCTGGGCCTTAAACACAATCTCAAGAACCTCCTGATTGATGCGTCCCAGCATTTCACTGAATGTCGTAAAGGCTTCCTGCTTGTATTCAATCAGCGGATCCTTCTGGCCATACGCGCGCAGGCCGATTCCCTCTTTTAACTGATCCATCTCATAAAGATGTTCCTTCCACCTTTCATCAATGGTTTTCAGGGTCGCGAACCGCTCAAGCTGTCCCATTAAATCGTCACCAATGGCCTGCTGTTTCTTGCTGTACTGCTCAAAGGCGGCCTTTCGCAGCATATCAACAAGGTCATCCCTGCCGAGGCCGTCCATTTGTTCCTCCGGAACCGGCAGCGGCAATAGCATGGTTTTAAGAAGCTCTTCCTTGAGCCCTTCCATATCCCAGACGCCTGCAGATGTTCCGCCTGAATATGCATCCACAACATCCTCGATGAAATCTTCTATCATTTCATGAATATCATCCCGCAGATTTTCACCTTCAAGAGCACGGCGCCTTTTGGAATAGATCACCTCTCTCTGTTTGGTCATCACGTTGTCATATTCAAGCAGATGTTTTCTGATTTCAAAATTTCTGGCCTCCACGCGTTTTTGCGCCCTTTCAATGGACCGGGTAATCATGGGATGCGTAATCACCTCACCCTCTTCAAGCCCCATACGGTCCATCACACCCGCCATCCGGTCGGATCCGAACAGCCGCATAAGGTCGTCTTCCAGTGAAAGGAAAAACCGGGAGCTGCCGGGATCACCCTGCCGTCCGGACCTTCCGCGAAGCTGCCGGTCAATACGTCTGGCTTCATGACGTTCGGTACCAAGGATCTGCAGTCCGCCATCGGCATAATCTCTCGTTTTAATATGCCGTACCTTATCGGATATAAACCGCGAATCAGTGGAAGCCCCGATTTCCTTGGGTATCGCGACGACACCTGAACCTTGGTTCTGTATGTCTTCATTTAATAATTTCCGTTTCTCCGCCTCTGAAGATATGGAGCGAATCTGAATACCCTTCTGATCCAGCTGGCTCTTTACCCTGTTCATATCCTGCTCGGGAATTTCATGCAGAATGATCAGCTTGCCGCTTTTACCGGCGGAAACCGTATCGTCAACAAGTTCCTGCATCCCCTCATCTGTAAACCGGATAACACCGGCACCCAGCTTGATATCCGTACCCCTGCCCGCCATATTGGTAGCAATGGTAACCATGCCCGGTTCACCGGCTGTGGCCACGATCTCGGCTTCCTGCTTGTGATACTTGGCGTTCAGTACGGAATGACGGATTCCCTTTCTGCGAAGCATCCGGGACAGGGTTTCGGAAACTTCGACAGATATGGTGCCCACCAGAACAGGCAGTCCCTGTTCATGACATTCCGCTATTTCTTCGATGATGGCATTGTATTTTTCACGTTTGGTCCGGTAAACCACGTCATCTTCATCAAGCCGCCTGATGGGTTCATTGGTCGGAACAACCACAACATCCAGTTCATATATCTCCCAGAATTCACCTGCTTCTGTTTCAGCCGTTCCTGTCATGCCCGCCAGTTTTGAATACAACCGGAAATAATTCTGCAGGGTAATGGTAGCCAGGGTCTGTGTTTCCCTTTCAATCCGGACATTTTCTTTAGCCTCCAATGCCTGATGCAGCCCGTCTGAAAAGCGTCGCCCGGGCATTAATCGTCCGGTAAACTCATCCACAATCATGACTTTACCGTCTTCCGTCACCACATATTCGTTGTCTTTTTCAAACAGAGAATACGCCTTGAGCAGCTGGCTGATATTATGCAGCCGTTCGCTTTTATCTGCGTATTCAGTCTGAAGTTCATCCTTTTTCTTTTCCCTGGTGGAAAGCGCCATGCTTTCATTGCCTTCCAGCTCGGAAAGCTTGGTAGCCAGATCAGGCAGTATAAACATTTCCGGATTCCCGGGCGCCATGGTTTCGCGGCCCTTTTCCGTTAAATCACAGATATGGGCCTTCTCATCGATGGAAAAATATAAATCCTCATCCAGCTCATTCATTTTCTTGTCGCGCATATAATCCGATTCAACCCGCCGGATCAGCTTCTGAACCCCCGGTTCGCGGATCAATTTAGTCAGCTTTTTATTTTTAGGAGATCCCCTTTGCGCCTGAAGCAGTTTAATGCCTGCTTCGTATTCATCCTCTTCATTGAGAAGTTTCTCTCCCTCCGAAACCAGCCGGTTCACCAGAACCATCTGTTCCTTGACAAGTTTTTCTACCTTCGGCTTCATTTCAGCAAACCGGTTTGTGGATTCACTGACCGGCCCGGAAATAATCAGAGGGGTCCGGGCTTCGTCAATCAAAACCGAATCCACTTCATCAATAATAGCGTAATGATGCTTTCTCTGAACCAGCATTTCAGGGGAAACGGCCATATTGTCCCTGAGATAATCAAATCCGAATTCATTGTTGGTTCCATAGGTAATGTCACATTGATAGGCCGCTCTGCGTTCCGGTGAGCCCGGCTCAGTGGCATCCAGAACACCCACAGACAGTCCAAGGGTTTCAAATATTTTACCCATCCATTCCGCGTCTCGTTTCGCCAGGTAATTATTTACCGTAACAAGATGTACCCCGCGTCCCACAAGCGCGTTCAGATAAAGCGGCAGGGTGGCAACAAGGGTCTTTCCCTCCCCCGTGGCCATTTCGGCAATTTTCCCCTCATGCAGGGCAATACCCCCCATAAGCTGCACATCAAAAGGGATCATATCCCAGGTGATATCATGACCCATCACCTTCCATGTTGTTCCAACAAGACGCCGGCATGTTTCCTTGACCACAGCAAACGCTTCGGGCAAAATTTCATTCAAAACCACTTCTGTCTGTTCATGCTCTTCCTTTTCAAGATCCTCAATGTGTTGCCGAATGTCATAAAAATCAAGAGACTCCGGATTTTCAGTGTCCCCTTTTAACCGGCTTTTAAGGGAATTGATTTCATCCTGTATGGCGCTCACTTGATCACTGATTTTGGCCCTAAAAAAGTCTGTTTTTTCTCTAAGTGAGTCATCAGACAATTCATGCAGTCCCGCGTAAATCTCATTGATTTTTTCCACAATGGGTTTCAGACGCTCCGCATCACGGGTATGCTTGCTGCCGAATATTTTTTCTATCAAATTTCCAAACATGGTATTCTCCAGATAATAATCATGTCCCGGTCTATCCGGGTTTCAGCATCAAATTGTTGCATGTTGGCCGGTCATATGAATCCATGGACCGGTTCCGGCGGTTCTGTTTCCCGTATTCAATCCGCAGAAGAAAGAATCCCGCCTCTATCTCTATTTTTTGGTGTCGATCAATCCCCTTCCGGCTTTCATGATCCGTTGTTCATCTCTCAGTTTCTTATACAATCCATCCAGCACACCATTCACAAAACGTCCGCTTTCTGCAGTGCTGAATTTTTTTGCCAGGTCAATTGCTTCATTTATGGTGACTTTGGGGGGGATTTCCTCAAAATAAATTAACTCTCCAAGTGCCTGCCTCAAAATCAGGCGGTCCAGCAATGCGATCCGTTCATAATCCCAGTTTTGAACCATCACGGATACATCCTGGTCAAGACGTTCACAGTTAAGATGCACTTTCCTTAACAGGGATAATGCGAACTCGCAGATTTCCTCATCAAGATTCTCTGTTGAACGGATTTGTTCTATTTCCATATCAATGGAATTGCCGGATATTTCCATTGCGTATAAATGCTGCAGCGCAATCTCCCTTGCCTTACGCCGTCTTCTCATTGGATGTCCGCCCGATTGAATTGTTTTCTGTTAAAGAACTTCGATACCATTATAAATAATCAAGCCAGCCGTATTTATCTTCCGCTTCCGCTGAAAGAATTTTAAAAAGCTGACTTTGAATTTTGGTTGTCACAGGTCCTCTTTTCCCTTCCCCGATCTGTATTTTATCCACGGACCGGATCGGTGTGACTTCCGCCGCGGTCCCTGTAAAAAACACTTCGTCTGCAATATACAGCATTTCACGGGGAATACTCTGCTCAAGAACTTCAATTCCCAAATCTCCGGCTATGGTAATGACCGCATCACGTGTGATCCCGGGTAAAATGGAGGATCCGGTATCCGCAGTATAAATTTTGCCTTTATAAATGAGAAACAAATTCTCGCCGCTTCCTTCTGAAAGCGTACCATTGTAAGCCAGGCCGATGCCCTCTGAGTAGCCATCCAGTATAGATTCCATTTTAATCAGCTGTGAATTCATATAATTGGCTCCCGCTTTTGCCAGAGCCGGCATCGTATTCGGTGCCAGACGGTGCCAGGAAGAGACAGTTACATCCACACCGTTTTCCAGGGCCTCTTCTCCCAGGTAGGCTCCCCACTTCCATGTTAAAATGGCCACCTCGATAGGACAGGGGAACGGATTCACACCCAGAGAACCGTACCCGCGGTATACAATGGGACGGATATAGGCTTCCTCATAATTATTCGCTTGAATAATGGCTTTGCATGCTTTGTTGATATCCTCCTGGGAATAGGGAATGTCAATGCGGTAAATTTTTGCTGAATTAAACAACCTCTCGGTATGCTCTTTCAGACGAAAAACCGCAGACCCTTTTTTTGTTTTATAACAACGGATTCCCTCAAAAACACTGCTGCCGTAGTGAATGACATGAGAAGCCAGGTGAATGGTAGCATCCTTCCATTCGATTACTTTTCCATTCTTCCAGACCTTTGCATTCTCATCGAAGCCCATATGTCCTCCTTTTGTGTTGGGAACATGACATTTCAATATATTTGTGTTTCATTCAGATTCCAAATAAAAAATAATTATTCCGTCCCATTAGAATCGTATGTATTCATACCTGATCCGGGAACGTCATTTATTGATTTTATCGCAAATCCTTAACCCTGAGCTGAACCCTTGTCGTATTCATGTAATGATTTTCTTCAATGACATAAACCATATCCAGATTGCTTTCCCCCGGTGTTAACCGGTAAAGCAGATCTCCCAGATCAAATCCGATTGCATCAAACACCTGTCCGTTCTGGCGCACTTTGAATTTTAAATGGTTTTTCCCGACAATCCGGGGTGTTCCGACCACATCCAGCTGGCGGGATAAAAAAACCGGCCGCATGTTCTGCGGTCCAAAGGGCGCAAACCGGTTTAATATCCGCACAACCTTCTCGGTTATTTCCGACAGGGAAATTTCGGCATCTATGTAAACCTTCTGGATCAAAGCTTCATCCGACACGGTCTCCTGTGCCACTTTCTGAAATGCTTCCCTGAAGGCATCTATCTTTCCCGGTTCTATGGTCATCCCCGCTGCATACCGGTGACCGCCGAATCCAAGCAGATGTTCCCCGCAGGCTTTCAGCGCCGAATAGATATCAAAATTGGGTATACTTCTCGCAGAGCCCTTTCCAATGCCATTCTCAATAGCGATCATAATAGTGGGCCGGTATACCTGTTCCACGACACGGGATGCCACAATACCAATCACACCTGAATGCCAGCCATCCTTGGCAAGCACCACAGCCCGTTCTTTTTCCAGATCACACTCGGACTTTACCAGGGACAGGGCATCCAGAAAAGTTTCCTCATCAATATCCTTACGGTTCTGGTTTTCAATCTCCAGAACCGAGGCAATATTCTTTGATTGTTGAACCGATTCCGTAATCAGCAACTTGACAGCCCGTTCCGCATTGCCCAGACGGCCAACAGCATTAATACGAGGAGCCAGAACAAAAACAACCTGACCGGTTCCTATTATTTTATGGGTTAAGCCGGAACTTTCCACCAGGGCGCGTATTCCCACCCTGTCAAGCTGATTGATTCTTTCCAGCCCTTTTTGTACCAGTACCCGGTTCTCGTCTATCAGGGGAACAATATCTGCCGTGCTCCCCAGCGCGACAAGATCAACATACTGCCGGTATGTTTCTTCATCCAGGTTTAATCTCCGGGAAATACCCTGAATCAACTTAAAAGCAACCCCGACACCGGCCAGCTCTTTAAAAGGATAGGCGCAATCTTTCCTTTTTGGATCCAGAATGGCTACTGCATCGGGCATACCTTTCCCGGGTTCATGATGGTCGCTGATTATCGTATCAATGCCCAGCGCCCTGGCCTGCTTCACTTCTTCAATACCGGTAATGCCGCAATCCACGGATATGAGCAATTTGGCGCCCATTTGTGACGCCTGCTGAATTCCGTGTGATGAAAGCCCGTAACCCTCCCGCATGCGGTTGGGAATAAAAAAAGACACCGGAGCGCCAAGCTGCTGGAAAAATAGCGTCAGCATGCTTGTGGCGGTTATGCCGTCCACATCATAATCACCATAAATAAAAATCCGTTCCCCGGTTTCCAGCGCTTTTTCAATGCGGTCGACCGCTTCTGCCATATCGCATATCAGGAACGGATCATATAAATCGTTCCAGTCGGGACGGAAAAAATTTCTTGCTTCCCCAAGGGTCTCAATACCCCGGTTTATCAGAACCGACGCAATGAGCCTTGGTACTTTCAGCTGATCGATCAGAACATTGACTTTGTCTTTATCGGGCTGATCGGCAACAATCCATTGTAATGCCATGGGCCTCCAGCAAAAAAATCCTCGGGAGCAAAACGATAAGCCGAATTCTGTAATCCTGCTGAACAGGACCGGTGATCATTTATCTTTGCGACCTACCCATGGGTATGACGATGCGGGTCACATCGTAACCGGCTAACCGGTTCCCCATCTATTTGGTCTTGCTCCGGGCGGGGTTTACCAGACATTCAGTGTCACCACTGAACCGGTGAGCTCTTACCTCACCCTTTCACCCTTATCCCGAAAACCGGGACGGTCTTGTTTCTGAGGCACTATCCGTCATCCCTGCATTATAAAAATACCGGGATGCCTCTCGTTGGAGAGCACCCTACCCTGTGGAGTTCGGACTTTCCTCTCTTTATTATAGAATAAAGAGCGATCACCTGTTTTGCCCCTGAGGAACTTGAATCTCTCCTTTGTTTCATATTATCAAAGGACACTATCCTGATCATTCATTTCCACACGGCCCGGAAGATACCGGCCTGCAAAAAGTTATGGGACCGAGACCTCAGCCTTTGCATCCACTGCCTGTCTTGCAAGTCCGTCTGCCTCGTTGTTCTGTTCTCTCGGAATATGCGAAATCTCAAGCTCAATATTTGAATCGCCAAGCATATTCTGAATTTTGTTGTATAGTGTCTGCAAATGCGGTTTTTTTATTTTGTATTTTCCGTTGATCTGATTCACCAGCAGTTCGCTGTCGGAAAAAACCGTAACCCGGCTAGCGTTCAGTTCCTGTACATATTCTAAACAGCCAATAAGGCCATTATATTCAGCCACATTGTTGGTTGCATGACCGATATATTTACCGACTTTTCTTAAAATGGTTCCCGCCTGGTCCCGCAGGACCAGTCCGTATCCCGCCTCACCCGGATTTCCTTTTGAGGAACCGTCTATATAAGCGACGAGTTTCATTCGCCGTCACCTGACTGCTTTTCGTCCCAGACCAGTATACGGCCGCAGGTTTCACAAAGATACATTTTATTCATTGCGCGCACTTCGAGCACCCTTTGCGGCGGAAGGTTCTTATAACATCCTCCGCAGGCGTGCCCTATGACCGGCACAACAGCCCGATCTTTCTTGGCTTTGCGTATGCGTTCATAAGCGGCCAGGATGCGCGGCTCAATCTTTCTGACTATTTTTCCCCTTTGATCCGTAAGCGCGGCTTCTTCCTTTTCGGTTTTTACCATACGGCCCTGAAGTTCCTTTTTTTTCTCTTCAAGCGATTTTTTAAGATTCTCAACCGTTTGAGCGGATTCCTCCTGGTTCTTTTTCAGCTCATTCTCCAGATCCATGAGTTCCAGGATCTGGGTTTCCTTCTTGCTGATTTCCATTTTAACACCCTCAATTTCCTGCGTCACAGCGTCGTATTCCCGGTTATTCTTTACTTCAAACAGCTGGGACTGATATTTCTGCTGCTTTCCTTCAAGGGCCTTAATGTTCATTTCAGCGGCATTTTTTTCTTTCTGATAAGTCTGTATTTTTTCACTGGTCTCTTCCTGTTGTTTCTGGATATCATTATAGTCCCGGGTTAAACGGCTTACCTGATTGGGTAGATCACCCTTCAGACTCTCCAGATGGGATAATTGTGAGTCCAGACCCTGCAGCTCCATCAAATGATGTAATACGTCGTTCAAAGAATCCTCCTTAAACACGCCTGGTCCTTCCGGCAATAAAAAAAGTGCACCCGGCTTAGAGTGCACTCTTTATTTGAATAGACAATGTCAGTTCGAAAACAATAAAAGCAGTTTAAAATTGTTTTTCTACAGAAAAAGAGCAAAGGTCATAACCTCCTGACTGAAAATAAAATGACCAGTGGGCCCAGGAGGACTCGAACCTCCGACCAACGGATTATGAGTCCGCCGCTCTAACCAACTGAGCTATGGGCCCGAGCTTTAATTATACAAATATTCAACTTAAATATCAACAATTTTTTTCCACGTTTCGTTCAATTCCTGACGAATATTTTTCAATTTCCGCTGATCTCGTACATACTGTTTGTTCAATGATTGAACCGGCCTGCCCGCCTTCTGTTCTTCCCGGATTTTAACCTGCAGTCTATGGATATCATCCTGAACTTTTTTCATCTTTAATGAAACCATACAGTCCAGACAGAACTGATGAAGATCCACATCATCACCCATATCCATGGCAATGAGTCTGGACAGAACCTTTTCTGCACCGGGATTCTCGATAAAACGGTCCATTAAAATATCCGCTTTAACTTGTCCTGATTTTAAATACAGCGCCTTAATCGCCTCAAGAATTTTCTGGTTCTGCGATGTATAAAAATCCTCCGGATCAATCATTTCAAAAATCCACTTGCTCCAGGGATCGGGTTCCGTAAGTAAAATAAAAAGCAGCCCCTCCTCAGCCGCCTGAATGGCGGAAGTGATCGGCTCGACACGGATACCGGCGGATTCCGTCCGGGTTGAAGAACGGGGAGGGGATTTCAACTGACGATTCAGCAGATTTTCATCAATCTCGAGTTTCTCGGACACATCTTTTATAAACAGGTTCCGTTCAAGAGGATCGGGTATTTTTGAAATGGTTTCCAGCAGGGTGTGCGCGGCCGAAGCTTTTTCCTGCGGTGTCCCCGCGCGGATATCTTTTAAAATCAGTGCCAGCTCAAAATCAACAAAGGATTTGGAATCTTCCAGAACCGCTTCCATGGCGGCGCGGTCCTTCTTTAAAAGCAGGCTGTCCGGATCCCAGCCGCCCGGCAGCACAGCAATGCGTACACGCAGCCCGGCTGATATCAGAATGTCAAGGCCGCGGAATGCGGCGGCAAAACCTGCTGAATCTCCATCATAAACCAGGGTCACATTTTTTGTATACCGGGCCAGAAGCTTCGCCTGATCCATAGTCAATGCGGTCCCCGATGTGGCCACGCCATAGTCAAAACCGTGTTTGTGAAGCTGCATTAAATCTGTATATCCTTCCACCAGGAGGGCCTTGTCATTCTTCCTTATCCCGTTTTTTGATTGATACAGACCATACAGCAGACGGCTTTTCTGATAAATCGGCGTCTCCGGTGAATTAAGATATTTGGGGCTCCCCTCTTTTTTCAGATTTCTTCCGCCGAAACCGGTCACACGGCCGGAGACATTCAAAATTGGAAAAATGAGCCGCGTTCGAAAGCGGTCATAACATCCCGATCCATCTTTCCGGGCAATGGCCAGTCCTGCCTTGAGCAAAATTTTCTCTGAATAACCCTTTTTCCCGGCTGCTTTCAGCAGTCCGTCCCACTGGCTGGGTGCGTATCCAATCATAAAGGTTTTCAGAATTTCACCCTCAAAACCGCGTCGTTTCAGATAAGCCTGGGTTTTTTTGCCTTCCGGGGTTTCAAAGAGCTGATGATGAAAAAATTCCGAAGCGAACTGATTCGCAAGATAAAGGGCTTCCGTTTCCTTTAACTGGTCATCCGAGTCTTCATAGCGCGGCAATGTAATACCTGCTTTGTCCGCCAGGTCCTTTAAGACCTCAGGAAAACCCCTCCGCTCTATCTGCATTAAAAAAGTAAAGACATTTCCGCCGGCACCGCATCCAAAACAGTGATAGAATCCGCGCACAGGATCCACACTGAATGAGGGCGTTTTTTCCTGATGAAAGGGGCACAATCCCAGATAGGACTTACCCCTTTTTTTCAACGACACGTACTGGGATATTACCTCATGGATATCGGTGGCTTCTCTAATCTCCTGAATTTTCTCTTCAGGAATTCTCATTTCAGCTCCAGAATGGTCACGCCTGTATCTCCCTCATTCCAGTTCCCCAGCCTTTTGTTTTTAACCAGGGAATGTCCCTTCAGATAATTGCCGATTTCCCTTCGCAGTACGCCGGTCCCTTTGCCATGAATAATGGAAACCTGCTGAAAGCCGGCCATGACTGCGTCGCTTAAGTATTTTTCCACGACTTCAATGGCTTCATCCACCATCATCCCGCGCAGGTCGATTTCATTGGTAACCTGCTGAACCGGTTTTTTATACAGGGCGCCTGTTTGGACCTTTTTTTCAGCCGGTGGATGACCGGGCCTTAAATCCCTGCCCGGAACCCTCAATTTAACCTGATCCCATTGTACCTGCACACGACCTTTGCTGTCCGGCCTAGAAACAACCCTGCCCTGACCCGAATGTCCGGACCAAAGCACCCAGTCTCCTTTCTGAGGTTGATATTCGGAAGGTTCGGTTTTAACTTTTTTACCGGCCTGTATCTTTTCTTTAATGGCCTGTACATTTTTTTTCGCATCCTTAATGGAATCTTTGTCCGCATCGCGCTCGCGAATATTCTGAACCACTTTCTCGATAACCGCGTTGGCTTCCTTTAATACGGCCTCCGCTTCATGTACAGCTTTCTCCCTGGCTTCCGATTCAATGTCCTGCATTTTGGATAATTTGTCTTCATACAGTTTCAGGAATCCGGACAGACGGCTTTCCTTGAGCTCGGCGGATATCATGAGCTCCCTGGTTTTCTGAACCTGCTCCTCCAGATAAAAAATCAGCCGGTCCACTGTTCCCCTTTCCTCTCCCACAATGGACTTCGCCCGTTCAATAACCCTCCCGGACAGACCCAGTCTTTGAGCTATTTCAAACGCATAGGACGATCCCGGGATGCCCATTTGAAAGTAATAAGTGGGTGTCAGGGTTTTCTGATCAAAAACCATACTTCCGTTTTCCATGCCCTCATGCTCATGGGCAAACACCTTGAGCGAACCCAGATGCGTTGTGGCCAGAGCAAGGCTGCCCCTGTCGTATAATTCACAGAGTACCGCTTCTGCAAGAGCCGCGCCCTCGGCCGGATCTGTGGATGATCCGATTTCATCCAGCAGCACCAGCGTGCTGTTGTCGGATGCCGTCAGAATGGCTTTCAGGTTTTGAACGTGAGATGAAAATGTTGACAGGTCCTGTTCGATTGACTGTTGATCACCGATATCCGCGAAAATTCTGGAGAAAAACGGAAGACTGCTCCCCTCCTTCACCGGAATATGCAGTCCGTACTGATGCATCAGCGCTAAAAGACCCACTGTTTTCAGGGCAACCGTTTTTCCCCCGGCATTCGGACCGGTAATGACAACAGATCTCAGGGGATGAATCATTTTTAGCGTCAGCGGAACAACGGACTCTCTCTTCTCCCGCATCAGCAGCAGGGGATGCCTGGCTTCAACAAGATCCAGATCCCCCTTATCATCAATGCCTGCAGCATTTGCCCCCAGCTGTATTGAAAACCGGGCCTTGGCTGCCAGAACATCCAGCTGTATAAGCGCCTGATAAGCGGTTCTGATTCCGGACAGGGAGGGCCGTATCTGATCTGTCAGCCCGATCAGCAGTTTTTCAATTTCACGTGCTTCCTGACCTTTGAGGCGCCGGATTTCATTATTCAGATCCAGAATTTCAATGGGTTCAATGAAAACCGTGGCCCCGCTGGCCGACTGATCCAGCACAATCCCTTTCAGATGGCCCCTGCAGGATTCTTTCACAGGAATGACAAGACTGCCTTCACGCAGAACAAGACTGTCCTCCTGGGCATAACCCTTCGAGACCATGGTCCTCAAAATGGTATCCAGCCGTTTTCGAACCTGTGAACTTTTTACCTGTATTTGTCTTCGAAGCGCAGCCAGCGTTTCTGAGGCCTTGTCTTTGACCGCGCCGGAAGCATCAATGATTCGATTGATCTCCTTTTCTATATCCGGCCAGACCGGCAGTGCCTTGGCCATTTTCTGCAAACGGGAATACTTTTTTTCTCTCTGATCCAGATATGCTTTGACTTGCCGGATAATCACAAGGATATCCTTGAGTGCAAGCAGTTCTTCAGGTTTGAGAAAAGCACCCTGAACATCCATTTTTTTAAGAGATTGTTCAATATCCGAAAAAGGGTGCAGGGGAAACGGATCATCAAAAGACAGGAGATCCCGCATTTCCGTTACCCTGCCGAGTTCCTTTTCAAGATCTTCTGGATTGTCGCAACCGGCCAGACCCAGGACCTGCTCCCGACCCGGAGGAGAGGAAGTGAGTTCAGATAACCTGAACAGTATGGTGCCCAGTTCGAGCGCCTGAATGCTTGCATTATCAATCAGCTGTGACACGTTCTTCAATTTCTTTTTCCAGGGTATCAACCTGCTTCCGGATGACCTTGTCTGCGGCTTCTTTGGTTTTATCGGTGAGGGATTCTTTCACTTCGTCATAAAAATCCTTGGCGGAGGGAAATGTTCTGATAACAAAGTTGAAAACAGCCGGGGCAACGGATCTCAGTGGCCTGTATAAAACGGACCGTTCGCTCTCTTTTTCAAATCCTTTGGAAAACGGAATCAGAGAAATCAGCAGCAGGACCAGACTGGTGATCAGCGCACCCTTAAAAAGACCAAAGAGAAAGCCCCCGCCTTTATCCGCCCACCCGATGATGGTCCATTTGGCCATGCGCTTCAGCAGCATGGCGATCCATCTGAACAGAAAACCAATACCCAGAAAAATAATCAGAAATGCCAGGGTTGAGGCAACAAGCGGTGGAATGTGTATCCATTGAGTGATCCAGTTTTCTATGGTGCTCATTTCTCTGACTGCAACAATATAGGCCACAAGCAGTCCGAGCAGCGTAAATACTTCAATAATGATGCCCCTGAAAAATCCCTTAATGCAAAAAATACCCAGAATGATCAGACAGAGGATATCAATGGTGTTGATTGAATGCATAAAACACCCGGAAGTTAATTGGATTAATAAATGTACAGTCAATCGAAATAAATGTCAAGTGAATGTCAAGTGACAAACTCCAAACAAGGATACATAACTGGATCCCTTTTGGATTTTTTTAAATGCTTATACACGCAGGAATGTTTTCGCCTGTCGGGTTTGGTATTTGTTTATTGTGATTTATTTGATGCCTGGAATTTGGTTCTTGATATATTAAAATTTGTTATGCCATCGCAATAATTAATCTATGCAACCAAATTTTTAAATATCAAAATAAAAAAACCTCCCCGAAAACATACAGGAAGGATATTGTCTCTTTATATAAAAGGGAATCAGCTCAATTTCTTTCTGACGATCTCATTGACCAGTTTGCCGTCTGCACGTCCCTTCACTTTGGGCATAATAATACCCATGACCTTGCCCATATCACCCATTGTTTCTGCGCCTGCTTCCTGAATGGCTTCGGCAACAATCGCTGTGATTTCTTCTTCAGACAGCATCTCCGGAAGATAGGAATTAATGACATCGAGCTCATCGGTTTCCTTTTGGAGCAAATCTTCACGGTTGCCCTGCTTGTACAGTTCAATGGCCTCTTTTCTTTTCTTCGCTTCTTTGGACAGAACCGCGAAAATATCCTCTTCAGACAAAGCTTCGCCTTTCGAAAGACCGGCATTTTGAATCTGGGCACGAATCATTCGAATGGTACCGAGTCTGGTTGTATCTCCTGACTTCATCGCAGCTTTCATGTCTTCAAGAAGCTTATCCTGGAGTCCCATTGATATCCCCGGTTGTAATCAATTTTATAAAATCGATTATTCGCCAAAAAGCATTTGCAGTTTTCGCTGTTTTCTTTTGGCCGCGTTGAGTTTCCTTTTGCGCTTATCGCTCGGTTTTTCATAATGCTGATGTTTTTTAATATCTGACATCAAACCTGCTTTTTCACATTGTTTTGTAAAGCGCTTGTACATCCTTTCAAAGGGTTCGTTATCTCTTGTCTTTACTGCTGGCATTATCGTTGAAACGCCTCCTTTCTGTATTTTATTTAAAATGCTTATAAATATATAAAATATTGTATGTAGAATCAAGTCTTATTTGGACAAATGGCGGTTTTAATTCGCTTTTTATAATGTGGATAACTTGTGGATTGCGTTATTAATCTCAAAAAATGCGTATTTTCCTTATACCAAAGTTTAGTTATCAAACTATATATCGAATGAGCATATATTATTAAACACATATAAAAATTTTTCATAAACACATGTTAAAGTTA
>Ga0272441_10003237_pt1 | contig 31319 bp, 22 predicted proteins | sample SSMProp6N_FD_193582 | JGI IMG/M metagenome (GOLD analysis project Ga0272441, IMG submission 193582) | Marine sediment archaeal communities from Little Sippewissett salt marsh, Falmouth, MA, United States - SSM-Prop-6N | ecosystem: Environmental > Aquatic > Marine > Wetlands > Sediment ... | reverse complement strand
CTGCTGCGCTCTCCCCCGCTGAGGACCTGAAGTGATTTGTAGATGTCGTCACCCTGGAAGAGAAAAGCCCCGAGCAGACTGCGGAGCCGGGGGACGAGACTGGTGGGCGCTTCCCTCTCGAACAGGTCGATGATCGACGAGGGGTCCGCCTCGAGTTCGGTCTGTTCCTGCGAGAAGTAGCCGATATCGACCCCCGTGCCGATAGACAGCTCTCCGGAGAAATCTCCGTCCACGCCGGCAATTATCCGGAGAAGGGTGGATTTCCCGGCCCCGTTGATACCGGTCACGACCAGTTTCTCTCCGCGCCGCAGTTCGAGAGAGACGTCCTGCAGCACTTCCTTCCGCCCGTACGACTTACAGATATTTTTCAGTTCGAGGACCTTTTTCCCCGAGTGGGGCGCAGGGGGGAAGGAAAAGTGGATACTCTGCATGTGGGTGGGCAGCTCGATCAGTTCCAGCTTCTCCAGATATTTGACCCTGCTCTGTACCTGCCTTGCCTTGGATGCATTGTAGCGGAACTTCTGAATGAAGGTGTTGAGCCGTTCGATTTCCTGCTGCTGCTGTTCATAGCGCTGAGAGAGCTCCTCCAGCTCGGCCTTCCGGCGGATGAGATACTGCGAATAGTTACCGGGGTAACGTCGAAGCCGCCCGAGGAAGAGCTCGCAGGTTTCATTCACCGTGGTATCTAGGAAATACCTGTCATGGGAGACGATCAGGAATCCTCCGCGGTATTCCAGAAGGAAAGATTCGAGCCAGTTCCGGGCTTCTATGTCGAGGTAGTTGGTCGGCTCGTCGAGCAGCAGTATGTCCGGATGTTCGAGCAGGACCTTGGCAAGGGCTATTCGCATCTGCCACCCGCCGGAGAAGTGTTCGCACTGCTTCCCGAAGTCGGGACGGGAAAATCCGAGTCCCGTCAGCACCTGTTCGATCTCCTTCTCCCGGTTGTAGTAATCCGCGGCGAGGAGCTCTTCTTCTAAGGAGTGCTGTTCTTCGAGCAGACGGTCAACCTCCTGGCTCCCGCCGGTCTTGGTTCCGAGGGTGTGCTCGATCTCACGCTTGGACCGGGCGATCGCATGCAGATCGGAGAATGCGGTTTCGGTCTCATCCCTCAGGCTTCTGCCGCTGTATGATCTCCCGCTCTGGGGCAGGTAGGATATCCGCGTACCCTTCTGCACGGCGATTTTCCCTGAATCCGGAGAGATCGTACCGTTGAGAATTTTCATCAGGGTCGATTTACCGCTTCCGTTTCCCCCGGTAAGAGCGGCCCGGGTACGGGTGGTGAGAGTGAATTGGATTTCCTTCAGTACGGTCCGTTCACCGAATGAGAGCTGAACGTCGGCTGCTTGTACGGTCTTCATGAAAAATTACTGCTTTCCGAAAAATGCCATGATCAAGGGCGAGCTGCTTCTCTGCTGAATGATTCTCTCGCTCACGTTCCGCCCGGGTACGTATTCCAGCTTGAGACTGTTGCCGTCCAGTGTGTAGAGCAGAGTGATCGGCCGGTCCCGTGATTGTCTGAAGCGGAGGGCAAGTACGCCGTCGTAACTGGTGGAGATCTCCCCCGAGATGAAGTGATCGAAGGAGACTGTTCCCCCGGAGAAATCGGCGCTGGGGATAATGGACGGCACCAGGCGGTCGAGCCGTTCCCAGGTGAAGCCGCCGTCTTCCAGAAAGCGGATGCTGCCGTAGGCGCTGCTGGTATAAAGCGGACCATTCTCTATCAGCTCGGCGAGGACGCCGGCTCTCCGCTCGATCTCTGCAGTACGGACCTCGTCGATGGTCTCCTCCCCGATAGTCACGAAGACGGGATCGTAGGTCCTGTCGTCTATCGTGTACACGAGTTGGATCGTCTCTTCCGATCTGAGAATGATCTCCAGGTCAGCGGGGAGCAGCAGATAACGGGATTCGGCTGTCCGCCGTATCTCATCGAAGTCGAATACGTATGATTTTTCGAAGAGCACGACCCTGATCCGTTTCTGTTCCAGATCGGTAAAGAGCCCGTACTCCTTCGTGAACCGGTCGAGAAAAATCTGACCCGATTCGATCATCCCTTTGAATGCCTCCGGCCGGTAGATCTTTTCGAGGGCCGTAATGAGGATGGAAAGGTCGGGACCTTCCGGTTTCTCGGCTGCTGCGGTGATATCGTATATATCGAGGTAGTAGTCGAAGCAGTATCCCTGTATCCCGTCGGTGGTGAGTACTTTGTACCAGTATCCCTGGCGGCTGCCGATCTGTTCGGACACTTCAGTCCGCTGGAGTATCTTCATCTCCTGATCGAGCCTCAGTTTGTACACACGGTTCGAATTGATATCCGCTTCCTCCCTGATTGCCAGACCGTCCCGGAGGTTACGGGCGTAGAGAGGAACGTACTCTTCATAGGAGGCAGCCCAGCCCCGGGCTGTCTCTTGATCGTCGAAGAGCTCTATTCTCCATTTGTCGAGTTCGTACTGTTCGCCGGAATCGGTGGATTCAACGGTGTATGTAGCGTTGATCCCGGATTCTTCCAGTACTTTGACAACCGCGCCTGTCTGAAGGGCCTGCGTATCGGGTGATATTAGAACGACACCGTACCCGAGGGTACCGGTTCCGCAGGAAAGAAGTGATATGGAGAGAGTCAGGGCCGCGGCAAGGACCAGAATTAATCTACGTGTTACGGTAGCATCTTCTGCGAATAACATAGGAGCCTCCCCATAGATATATAGACCGGATCAGGGAGGAAAGTCAACGATTGTCGGCAGCCATAGCCGAGTTCGAAGAGTAGACGACGGCGATCTTTCCTTCCCGCAGGAGGGAGAGGATGTGTTCATCGGCCCGGAGCTGACGGCCGGACCGCATGGATACCAGGATATCCGTAGAATGTATACCGAACAGTCCGGTTGCATGAACGAAGAGAGGAACTTCGCCGACCCTCGAATATACCCGGTCCATCTCTCCGGCGTCGAAATATCTGAGCGGTCCCCATCTGCGTATCCATTCCGGGTCGGCAAAGCGCTCTTCGAAGATCATCTCCATGCCGGCGTTGAATATTTTCGGGAAAAGGGCAGGCTGGAGTTCGGAGGACCTCCGGGTGCCGTATACCGGCAGCGGGCCCTCGGCGAAGATGACGATGCCTGAGTACGGTCCCGAGGGCACGTACTCCAGTTCAGGTGTCAGATGCGCCGCTTCGATGTGGGGTATGAAGTGGCCGGCTATATCGGGAAAGAGACGGTATCTGAAGACCAGATCGAATCGGGAAAAATCCTCATTGAATCGAGCGATCATCGTTTCGCCGTCGGCCGCCTGTTCACGCATCAACCGGGTGATCGAGGGTGAGGCTGCGATTCGATCGCGGACTGTGGTGCGGGAGTCGATCTTCAAGCTGGAGATTTCCCGGATGAAGATGGAGGGCAGCTCTTCACGGATTGCATTGAGGGCCTGCTGACGTATCCCCGGGGAAGGCCGGCTGTTTTCGCCGAGGATGTATGAGGTCTCGAGAATGAACCATCCTTCACTCCAATCGATTCGGCTGGTCGCTTCGACCCGGCCGCTTGAAGCATCCGCCATGAGGGAGAGACCCGGGATGAGAAGGAGAACCAGGATGGAGATCGTGCATGTATGCCGTAAAGACTTCATCTCTCTCCTTATCGACCCGAAAACGGCTGTGCTTTACATGACTGTAAGGGTCGGCCGCCGGGGGATGCCTAATCGTACTGCCGGACCGCGAACGTCCTGCAGGAGATTGCATGATCGTACGGCCGACGCAAGGACAGCCTTCCGCCTATGAATCTTCTGTACTCGCTCCCGCGAAAGGTTTTTCACCGAAGTAGATTCCGGCCCACTCCCACTGTCCGTGGATCTCGGGGTCGGCGGGGAAGTTCACACGCCGGAAATAGAGGTACCAGGTCTTGATGCGGTACGACCATCCCCAGGTACGGAGATATGCTTCCCGGTTGTTGGAATCGCGGTCGAGTTCGTTGTTGTAATGTATCCGCTGAGTGAGCAATCCTCCCAGTCCATCCAGGAAGTTCTGGTTCGCCTCGGCGGATTCCTCCTCCCAGCTGATGGCAAAGAAGTTGACCTTCGCCCGATATCTTCTGAGGAGATTGGCATTGCGGGTCCACATGGCGTATTTGACCGTACTGACCAGGTCGTCGAGACTCTCCATGGTCCAGTTCTTGTTAGGATAGTCGTAGAACTCGATAATCAGCCGCACCTGCTCTTGAGCGTGGGGAACTCCCTTGATGCTTGCTTCGGGGTAGCCGAGGAAATTCCGGTATGCCTGGATCGCGAGGTCCCACTCGCCCAGCTCTTCATAGGTCTTTGCGAGAAAATAATAGGTGGGTCCCCGTTCAACTTTTTCTGGAAACCGTGACAGGAGACTCTTGTAGTATCCGACTTTCAGTTCCGGATCGGTCACGAGATCGATCAGATTCTGCAGACACACATAATGAATCGAGGTGCCGTTTACTGCAAGGTCTACATGGTTCCGGAGAATGCGTTCGAAGTACTGGACGGCAAAAGGTTCGGCCCCCTGACTCAGATAATTCTGAGCGACGATGAGCAGGTAGTACCCGTTGTAGGGATCGTCCTTGTGGGTTTCGACATAGCTCGAGAGAAACAGGTTCAGAAGATTGTTTTCACCGGCGCTGTGCAGCTTCTTCGTGATCTCCTGGATAATAATGAAACGGCTCTCGGGATTCTCCTCCTGGCTCTCGAGGTCGCGGAAGAGAAGCGTCAGCTCTTTTTGCAGCTCCTTGTCCCCTACAATATAATATTTATTAGATTGTGAAATCGGCTGGGTGTTATAGGAGCATGCTCCGAACATAATGGTGAATACCAGGGCGGCAGCTGCAGCTGTTGCGTATCGTGCTTTCATTCTCAATGAGCGATCCTATCACAGCAGATGAGGGTTTGCAAGAAGAGGCAGTTCTGGTACACTCATTTTTCAGTTAAGGGGGATTCAGGGATGAAAATTATGAAGACTGACACAGGACTTTCGGTTCCGGAGCAACCCGTCATTCCTTATATCGAGGGCGACGGAATCGGAGTCGATATATGGCCGGCGGCACGGAAAGTGTTCGATGCGGCGGTGCAAAAGGCGTACGGCGAGAAGCGCCGGATACAGTGGAAGGAGGTATTTGCCGGAGAGAAAGGCAACAGCCGTTACGGCGAATGGCTTCCTCAGGAGACCCTCGATACAATCAAGGAGTACCTGGTAGCGATCAAAGGGCCCCTCACCACCCCGGTGGGAGGAGGGTTCCGCAGTCTGAACGTAGCGCTCCGGCAGAAGCTCGATCTCTTCGTCTGTCTGCGGCCTGTAAAGCACTATCCGGGAATACCTTCGCCGGTCAAACACCCGGAGAAGGTCGATATGGTCGTATTCCGGGAGAACACCGAAGACGTGTATGCCGGGATGGAGCTGCCGCAGGGGGATGAAAAGACCCTCGAGCTCATAGAATACCTTCAGCAGAACTACGGATGGAATATCCGCCGTGACTCCGGTATCGGAATCAAGCCGATCAGCGTGAGCGGTACGGAACGGCTCGTGCGGGCCGCTATCCGGTATGCCATCGATCAGGGACGCAGAAGCGTCACCATCGTGCACAAAGGCAACATCATGAAGTTTACCGAGGGCGGATTCCGGGAATGGGGATATGCCCTTGCCAAACGTGAATTCCGTGACCAGATCATCTGCTGGGATGAGTTGGATGGTGAAGTGCCTGAAGGGAAAATACTAATCAAGGACTCTATTGCGGACGCATTCCTTCAGCAGATACTCACCCGCGCCGATGAGTATGATGTGATCGCGACGATGAACCTGAACGGCGATTACGTCTCGGATGCCATGGCTGCCCAGGTCGGAGGTATCGGGATCGCCCCGGGGGCCAATATCAATTACGAGACCGGACACGCGATTTTCGAGGCTACCCATGGCACCGCGCCCAAGTATGCCGGACAGGACAAGGTCAACCCATCGTCACTGATACTCTCCGGCAAACTGATGCTGGAGTATCTCGGATGGAACGAGGCCGCCGACCTCATCGAGACCGGAATAACCGGGGCCATTGCGAAGAAACTGGTCACCTACGATTTCGCCCGTCTCATGGACGGCGCCACCAAGGTCTCCACCAGTAAATTCGCCGACGCGATCATAGACAATATGAAATAAGAGGCGGTTATAAAAAAAAAGAGAAATGAGGCACGTGGAGTTTCATGGATTCTTCAACACCCTGTACATATCGATCATCACTATGCTGTTCCTGTTCGGGTGTGCGGGCTCGAACCAGGTCCAGGAGGTGGATCCATCGCTCCAGGAAGACATACGGCTGCGGGGAGAACAGCTTGAGGAGGTCAGGTCTCTCCTCACGCTGGGAACTCCCCGCTTCCTCGATATGGCCCTCAATATGCTCGAGCGCAGCGATCTCAATACAACCGAGCAGGGATCTGAGTACAGATACTTAATCGGCAGGATATACCATACCGTCTATCCCTATCTGGAATATGCCGGCTTCGAGGTACAACCCCCCGCCGGCAGCGTCTACGTCACTATTTTTAATCAGATAGAGCAGGGCAAAGTGCCCGAAATCAATCAGGAGAACACGACCTTCCTCTCTTCGCTCGCCGTGGCTACCTCTATTCTGAAGGTCGGAGAAGATGTTCAGCGGGAAAAAGCCGGCAGCACTATAACCTATCTCGTCAAGATCAACCCGAATTCGACGCTTACCCTCTTTCTCTACGGGTATTACCTTGAGACACAGAACGATCTCGAGTCGGCCGAATTCTACTACCGGCAGGCGCTCGAGCGGGATGACTCCTGTTACCCCGCCCGGCTTGGACTGGTCCGTATCTACAGTGTACAGGGCAAACCCCGTTCGGCCCTGCCCGATGTGGAGACCCTTCTGCTCGAATTTCCCGATGAGAGTGAAGTGCTGAAATGGGCGGTGAGCATCTTCCTGCAGGACGGGCAGCTTCAGAAGGCGGACAGTCTCCTGTCGCGGGCCATTATTCTCTACCCGGACCAGATCGTGTTCCTCCGCAAGAGAGTCGAACTGCTGGAGAAGCAGCAGAAGCATGATCAGGCCGCACGAATAGCCAGGGTTATCCAGAAGAGCGTAGGGGAGACCCCCGAAACGCTGTATGTAGATATACAGACCCTCATCCGCCAGGGGAGGTTGACGGTAGCATTGACACGGGTCCGGGAAGCCATGGACCGTTTCCCGGATTATCGTGAGTTCAGCAGCCTCTACGGCGGGCTGCTGCTCCAGCTGGACCGGCAGGAGGACGCCTACCGTTTTTTCCGGGAGGAGCTCGATAAGAATTCCGCCAATCTCTCGGTCGTCTCCTCTCTCCTGGATACGGCGGTGGCCCTGGAGAAGTGGGAGGAGGCAGCGCTGTACGTTGAAATGCTTCTGCCTCAGCGTGAGAGCGTTCAAGTCTATTCCCAGGCGGTGAACGTGTATCGTCAGCTCGGAGAAATCGATATGGCCCTCGAAACCGCGCTCAACCTGGCCCAGAAATTCCCCGACAATCCCGATGCAGTCGAACCGTATCTCTCTCTGCTGCTCCAGCTCGACCGGCGGCAGGAAGCCGAGAACTTCATCATCCGGTTCCGTCAGGAACAGCGCAGTCCCGAAGTGAAGAGCCTCCTTTACTACTTTCAGGCGCAGCTGGCTGCCGCCGCGGAGACGAAGCTGCAGAACCTGCAGCTCGCCCTGCTCGAAAATATACAAAACTTCGATGCCCTGCGGGAAATAGCCCTGCTGTACGAATCGATAGGCGAATACGACAAAGCCGCCCGCTATCTGCGGCAGGCAATCGCGCTGCAGCCGCAGAACGAGCAGCTGAGACTGAAGCTCCGGGAGATCGAAGGACTGAGGTAGGAAGATATGCTGCGTTGTTTGACTTTGACTGCTGAAAAAGATACGGAAAAGATCGAAGACATCAGGCGGTCCGCCGAATTCATCGATGCCGTCGAAATACGGCTGGACCTCTGCGAAGCAAAGACGCCTGAGATGGTTAATTCCGTCGTTGCCGAGAGCAGACGGGCGGGATGCGGATCGGTAATCCTGTCGTACCGGCGGCCGCAGGACACCGCGGACGGTCCATCGGATGAGCGGGACCTCCGGCAGGAAGAATTGCGGAGGGACACCCTCCGCCGTGCACTGCAGCCCGGAGTGAGCTTCGTCGACCTCGAGTACGATGCGACTGACGACGAATTACGGCGGAGGGCGGAGTCCCTCGGTATACGTCTAATACGATCCGTTCACGACTTCACCGGTGTCCCGGAAGAACTGCCTGAGATCGTCCGCTCGATTGCGGCCGCCGGCGGCATACCCAAGATCGCCTGTTATCCGCGGAGTTCTGGTCAGGTCCTTCAGCTGGTGCGGATGTGCGGTGAAGTGCAGGACGTGGAGGAGAAAATCATCCTCGGCATGGGGGTTTTCGGTTTTTTCACCAGAACGGCCCCGTGGATATGCGGTTCGATGCTCACCTTTGTGTCGGCAGGGGAAAAATTGGCGGCCCCCGGACAGATAGGACCCCGGGAGATGGAGGAGATCTACGAAGCCTCCCGCCACGGTAAGAAGACCGTCCTGTTCGGAATCATAGGTAATCCGGTCATGCACACCCGGAGCCCCCATCTCCACAACCGATGGTTCACCGATGACGGGCTCGATGCAGTCTACCTCCCTTTTCACGTGGATGATGCCGGAAGCTTCATGGAACTGGCTGAAACGATAGGGGTCCGGGGTTTTTCGGTGACGGTCCCCCACAAGCAGCGTATCATGGAGTACCTAGACTCAGCCGACGAAGGAGTGCGGCGTATCGGAGCCTGCAACACGGTTCTACGGCAGCGGGACGGCTGGTATGGAACGAACACGGATCTTGAGGGATTCCTCGAACCACTGAAAAGTCTCCTCGCGGAGGGACGAATCAGACAGGCCCTCGTGATAGGGGCGGGTGGCGCGGCCCGTACTGTAGTCTATGCACTGCGGCAGCAGGGTATCGAAGTGACAATCGTCAATCGGACCGCCGAAAAGGCCCGCGCGCTGGCAGCTGAAATGGGGGCCGGGTGTACCGGTCTGGAAGCGGCGGAAAATGCTTCCGGGGCCCCTTTCGACCTCGTGGTCCAGACGACCAGCGTGGGAATGGAGCCCGTCATCGAAGGAGATCCGCTGCCGCAGTTCAGATTCAGCGGATCGGAGACCGTCTACGATATTATCTACGCACCTGAGAAGACACGGTTTCTCCGGCGGGCGGAGGATGCAGGATGCCGCGTGATAGGGGGCAGGGGAATGCTGCAGGCCCAGGCGGAACTGCAGTACACCCGGTTCAGGGATTCTTATAATCTCTGGGTCTGATGAACAGGGACCCTTTCCACTTCTTTATATAGCCGATTTTCTCCACCCGTATGCGGATAGATTTCTCTGCGGGCAGCTCTTCACCGACGAGTACCAGTTCTTTTCCCGACTTCTCCAGTTCCGTGGGACGCAGGAGATGCCGGGCGGGATTCCCCCGGGCGGTCCTTTCGATGAGTTCGAGGAGGGAACTGCCGGACTGCAGCGCCTGCTGAATGATCCTCACCTTGCCGGCGTAGTCGATGCCCCTGGCTTCTGAACCGCTCTCTGTATAGACGGGATTTTCCAGCTGCGAGGGGTAGAGAATCAGTTTCTTTTCTATCCGGGTGCTCAATTCCTTGTGTTTACCGCTGGAGGCATCGATGTTCTCCAGGGCTTCGATCAACTCGTTCCTGACCTCTTCAGCTTTCCCTGTGTCCTGGTTCGGACGGGGATATTCGGACCTGAGATCGACCGGTTGCCGGTCCGTGCTCTCCGTATGCCCGGCCGGCGCTGGAATCCGGGAAAAGATATCGGTGGAGCTCTGTCTGTTTCCCTTCTGCACCGGCGGCAGGGGACTGATTCCCATGCCCTTCAGCAGGTCCCTCCACACTGTTTGATACTCCGGGTCCATAACATAGATGCCATGACCGAGGTCATTGAGGATATGAATCTGGAACTCCGGATTGTGCCGGACCAGACGGTCCCAGTGCTTTGCCAGGATAAGCGTGATACCCTCGGTCATTTTGACCGAGGAGTAATTCTGCTCCCAGGCGTCCATCGAGAAGGTGATGTTCTGCGGGATACCGGCGGAAGAAAGGGCACTTACCGTCTTCCGGAGCTGCTGAGCTGAGAAGTAGAGCCGTCCGTGAATGTAGGAGTCACTGCTAAACTCGAATTGCGGATAGGCGGCATGGGAGATGATCTTCATGCATGCTGCGATGGCCAGGCCGTCACTGAAATTGAGGGGCGGCTGGACCGTTACTGAGAAATCGGGATGCAGCAGCAGAGGGTGCTGGTTCTCCCGGGGGTGGAGCCCTGCCTGTAATACAGGATTGAGCATCATCATGGTGCCCCGGGCGGAGAAAACCCGGAGGTCGGTCAGAGCGGCAATAATTCTGTCGGCGGAACGGTTGAATTCCGTCCCCGTGTTCTTCGATTCGCCATCCAGAAGGTGAACGGTGAAGAGCAGGCGCCGGATGGACTGCAGAGGGAAGAAGGTCTGAGGGGGAATCCGGGAGAAAAATCTGAGAAGTAGATCTGCAAGGGATTCGATCCTTTCCCAGTCCGCCGAGGGAACTGATATCCTGTCCCCTGCTGAGCCGTCAAGAGCTATGGCTGACCACAGACACGCCATGCGCCGGGGGCGTTCCATCGACAGCATTCTGGTCACCCCATCTTCGAGAAGGTGAAGCCGGCCCCCCCTGAGCTGCAGGAGCCCCATATTCAGGAGAGCTCTGAGAAGGCGGTACATCTCCGTGTCATCATCGCCGGAACACAGTCCGGAGAATACATTCCGGAGTTGTTCGGCAGTACTCTTTCTGATCGTTCCGTTGGCTTTGATGTGAATCCCGTAGTGGTGGAGAAATGAAACCACCGACCAGATGTGCTCCTCGCTGATTGAGATCGGCTGCCGCAGCAATGGGTCCTCCTCATCAGCCGTTTCGTCCGCCGGGGGAAATAGCAGGCGGGGAGTCAGCACTCTTTCTTTCAGAAGCGGGTAGAGATACGGGTTGAGGTAGAGTTCGCTGCTGTCGGGGGCGGTGAAGATGAGCAGTCTTTCATGCAGGTTCATCAGATGGTTGTGAAAGTTGAAGTAGTCGCGCTCCCCCTGAAAAAGACGGAAGAGCAGAGCGGGATCGGGATTGTGCAGTACCTCGACAGCGGTCAGAACTTCCGCGTCGTACACATCAGTGAGGGCGATAATCCTGTCGGCCATCTCACTGTCCGACAGGAGTGCCGCCAGTTTTTCAACCAGACGGGGTTTGTGAAAAGGAGTTTTTATGTCCCCGAGGTAGAGCCGCATCAGAGAGAAAAAGTGCTCGTCGGGTAATTCCAGTATGCTTCGCTTCCATTCTTCGTGCAATGTGTCTTTGGAGGTCATCTGCTTTAACTCTTTCAGTTCTCCCAGAACTCGATGTGATATTTGTAGCCCTGTTCGGTTAGAAATTTCTGACGGTTCATGCCGAACACCTCTTCCAGCGTGTGCTGCGAGACGATCGTGTAGAAGTATGAATTCTTCTTCTTCGGCCGGAGGATCCTCCCGAGGCGCTGGGCTTCCTCCTGGCGGCTCCCGAAGGTTCCCGACACCTGTATGGCCACCGAAGCATCCGGGAGATCTATGGCGAAATTGGCCACTTTGGAAACGACGATGACCGGCAGCTTCCCCTCCCTGAAGTCCGCATATATCTCCTCACGCTTGCTGTTGGGGGTCTTTCCCGTAATCAGCGGGACCTGCAGCACTTCCGCCAGTTGTTTCAGCTGCCGGATGTACTGTCCGATGACCAGGATATGATCACGGTGATGGTTCTGGACGAGCTGAACAGTGATCTCGGCTTTGAACGGATTCTCAGCTGCGATACGGTACTTTCCGCGCTTGTCCGCCGTGGCATAGGGAATTTCGCTTTCCCGTGGAAGAGGGACCCGTATTTCGTGGCATATAGCTTCGGCGATCCAACCCTTGGCCTCGAGCTGTTTCCATGGTGCATCGTACTTCTTCGGTCCTACCAGGGAAAAAACTTCATCTTCCCGTCCGTCCTCCCGCACCAGAGTTGCGGTGAGCCCCAGCCTCCGGATGGCCTGGATCTCCGCCGTGACGCGGAAGATCGGTGCCGGCAGGAGATGGACCTCGTCGTAGATGATCAGTCCCCACGGCTGGGTCCTGAACAGGGTAAAATGGGGAAACTCGCCCTCCTTATCCGGTCTCCACGTGAGTATCTGGTAGGTGCAGACCGTCACAGGCTTGATCTCTTTTTTATCACCCGTGTATTCCCCGATTGAGTCCCTCGGGAGGTCGGTCTTGTCGACTATCTCGTCGATCCATTGATGCACCGCCGCAGTGTTGGGCGTCAGAATGAGAGTATAGGTCCCGGCCAGCGTCATCGTCCTAAGTCCGACTACGGTTTTCCCCGAACCGCAGGGAAGGACGATGGTGCCGAAGCCGGTACCCGGTCCGCCGTCTCCGTAGAAAGCGGCGGCAGCTTCCTCCTGGTAGTCCCGCACTTCGAAATCGTAACCGTCCCGGCTTTTATCGAGGAGATGAATGGAAAGTTTCTTTCCCTCCCGCAGCGGAGCTTCATCCTTGATGGGATAGTAGAGCTTGATCAGTTCGCTCTTGATGGTCCCCCGGTCGATGAGATTGACCCGAAAACCTTCACTGCAGGGACTGAGATACTTGGCCAGCCGTTTGTGCTCGGACAATTCACGGTAGATGAGAGGGTCCTCGACTACAAGCGTCAGACTGTCCGGGTTTTCCCCGGGAACCAGAACCAGCTTCCCGTAACGGTCGATGATATCGTGGATATGGAAGATAGTGTTCTCGGGGATTTCGAATCGGGACCAGCGGATCAGTTTATTTACAATATCTTCAGCGCTGAAACCGGCGGAGGCCGCATTCCAGAGGGAAAGAGGCGTCACCCGGTAGGTATGCATGTGTTCCGGCGACTTTTCGAGTTCACAGAATACACCCAGATCGGTACGGGCATCCTCGGCCTGCGGGTGATGGACGTCGAGAAGAATCGAATTATCGCCCTGTACAATCAGGGGGCCGCCGGGGTTATCAGTGTTAGCCATAGCATTATAGAGTACGCGAAAGGAGAAAAATCTTCAAGGTGTAGAAAAACCCGATAACAATCTTCTCAATTTTAGATAAAGCATATAAAATGGAAATATAATTCCGGTCAGCTATTGGGAGTTGTTACATGGAGAACGTGATAGTAATCGGCGCTGTCGCCGATAATCCTGTCGTTGAGGATGTCGCCCACCACTTGCGGCAGCAGGAAGATTACTCCGACCTAGTTTCCTTGAAAAGTTTTCTGAATACAGAATTCTGTCCCCGCTTCATCATAGATGAGGACAACTGGGACAACATCGGCTACAAACTAAAAGACAAGACAGTCCTGTTGGTAAGTACGAACCAGGGATGGAACACCCGGGATGAACTGGCGATGCGCAACTTCCTGATAGCCCGGGCGGCCAAGGACAACGGGGCGGCCAGGGTTGTCCTTCTCGAACCGAACCTGTTCTACAGCGCTCAGGACCGCGGTCCCCGCCGCGAGCAGGGGTGTCCGGACAGTGAGCGGAGTATCGAAGACTACAAGAAGTTTGACGGGCAGCCGTTTTCCTCCCGGCTGTATGCCGATCTCCTGCGTACCTCGGGAGTGGACGAAGTTATTACGGTGCACAACCACTCGGTATCGGTGGAGCGGATATTCAACGAACGGTTTTCCAACTGTTTCCACGATCTCCAGCCCGCCGACTTGTTTGCCAGCTATATGCAGAACTCGGATGTCGTCGACCTGAATTCCCTGGTTCTCTGCGCTCCGGACAAGGGGGCCCTCGATTTCGTACGACGGGTTAAGGATGAGATGGAGCAGGATGACATACCCCTGATCTTTATGAACAAGGCGAGATCGGACGAACGGAAAGTGGAGATCAATATCTCACCGGACTCCGATATTTCCATAGATCAGATCAAGGGCAAGCAAGTCGCCATCATCGATGACATGGTCCGCACGGGCAACACGATCATGGAGAACTGCCGTCTCCTGAAGGAGGCCGGGGCGGAGCGGCTGGTCTTTTTCGTGACCCATTTCTATTCGAGCCGCGAGTGCCGGGTCAATTTGAATGACAAGGTGCTCGATGAGATCGTCACCACTACCACCATCCCGGATATCCTCAACCGGGATATACAAGGCAGGTTGAGACACAAGATGGTCGTGCTGCAGATATCCCGCTGGGTGTGCAACTATGTCCTCGATATTCTGGGGCACCCGGACGAGAAGCTCTCGGCCCCTCTGTACACCGAGGATATGTCTTCCAAGAATCCGCGGTGGAGAGGCAATATGGGACCGCTCTTCTCTTCCGTAAAAATCTGAAAAACCCGGGGAGGATATACGGATGTCCAAACAAGTACCTGACACGTTCCGTATCGGAATCATATGCGGGAAACTGGGTGACGTTGACGGGGTCTCCCTTGAAGTCCAGAAGTGGATTCTCATCCTCAAAGAACTGGGGCATGAGATCTTTACCTTCGCCGGCCACTATGCATCACCGGTAACCGGCATCTCCGAAGATCAGCAGATAATTGTGCCCGAGATACGTTTCGGCAGTCCTGATCAGAAGGAATACGAGCGGCTTGTTTTTCCCTACCTGCAGAACAATCCTCCGCGGTTGAGCGATGAGCGGCGGGAACAGCTGATCGAGCAGCTCGAGATGCAGGGCACGGACGTGGCCAACACACTCTTCGATTATATTCAGCGTTTCTCGATCGACGTCTTAATTGCCCAGAACACGAACGCCATGCCGATGACGCTTATCGGCGGAATGGCGGTGTATAAACTGGCGACCTGGCGGCGGGTGGCAACTATTTTCCACCATCATGATTTCTGGTGGGAGCGGAGCCGGTTCAGTCAGAATTACATCGAGCAGCTCCTGGGAAGAATCATGCCCCCGGTAGATCCCGGAGTGGAGCACGTAGTGCTCTCATCTTATGCGGAACACATCCTCCGTTCCATCAAACGGGTCCACCCCAAAGTGATTCCCAACTGCGAGGACTTCGAGCATGCAGTTACCCTGGATGACTACAATTCCCGGTTCAGAGCGGAGTTCGGTTTCAGCAGGGATGACCTGCTGATCGTCCAGCCCACCCGGATCGTGCGGAGAAAGCGGATCGAGGATTCTCTCGAATTGATCAACCGTTTCCTGCAGGCGTATCCGCAGCTCCGCGAAAGGCTTCATTTCATCATCTCTCTGTATCAGGGAGACGAGCCGGATGTTCATTATATCGATGAGATCAGGAGCAAGGCTGCCGAAGCCGGTATTCCCCTGCACCTGATTTCCGACAGGGTGAGTTCGGAGAGAGGGACCAATGATCGGGGCGAGAGCACCTTTACCAACCGTGACGTCCTGGTGAATGCCGACCTCGTGACGTACCTCCCCATCTGGGAAGGATTCGGCAATGCTCTTCTGGAGGCAATCGCTGCCAGGGTCCCGGTGGTCACTACCGCTTATCTGGTCTATAAGACGGATGTGAAGGTCGTCGGATTCAGAAATATCGAGATCCGGGACCGGTATGACCGTCACGGCCGGCTGATCATACCCGATGAAATCCTGCCGGATATGTACCGCGTCCTGACAGACCCGGACGAAAGAACCGCTATGGCTGAACACAATTTTCATCTCGGCAAGAACGAGTTCGGAATGCAGAAGCTCAAGGAGCTTCTATCTGATGTGTTCGATGAATATGGAGATGAAATCCGGGCTTCCCGGAAACGGATCGAAAAGAGCAAGCGGCGCTATCCCGTCTGAATTTGGTAACGAAGTAAAAAACTTCTCTCCTGCTTATACCGGCCTTTTTTCAGAAGTAGAAGCCCGGCTTCCTGTCCTCGAAAAGGTTGTTGTACGGCGTCACATGTTTGTTCAGAGCGGCATCCGGATCCACATCGACTGCGGAAATTTCATCCCCTTCGGCTTCAGCGCGTATGAGTATTCTTCCGGTGGGGTGGACGACCTGGCTCACTCCGGTGAAGGTCAGCTCATCACCGTGGGCGGTTTCCGTTCCCCAGCGGTTGGCAAGGATCCAGAATACCCTGTTCTCCAGTGCTCTGACCCGGCTGGTCAGCTGCCCGTATTCCGGCAGGACCAGGTTTGAAGGATGGCAGATGATCTGGGCCCCCTTCAGGGCAAGGGTTCGGGCAGCTTCCGGGAACATGTGATCAAAGCAGATCAGCACTCCGACGGGAGTACCATTGAGTTCGAAGAGGAGGAAATCGTCGCTGCCCGGGCTGAAATGGATCTTTTCCTCACTGAAGAGATGGATCTTGCGGTATGAACCGATGATTCCATCCGGTCCTACTGCCACCGCGCTGTTGTACAGGGTGTCGCCGTCTCTTTCCGGAAGACCGGTCACGATGGTGCAGCCGGTTCGGGAAGCGGCTTCAGCGAGAGCATCGGTAGTCGGACCGGGAATCGTTTCAGCCATCCGTTCGACCTGTGAGGTCGAAGAGAAGAAATAGCCGCTGGTGGCAAGTTCGGGAATCACCAGCAGTTCAGCATCACTCTGATCGACCGCATCGATGATGCGGGCGCGGTTTTTTTCTACATCACCAATTACCGGCGCGAATTGAAAATATCCGATTTTCACAACTACATCTCCTTCAATTTCTTTTCCAGGTACCGTTTCGGGGACACTACTCGGTGATTCCGCCGACACAGGCTGTCCCCGGGAGCTGAACATGATGGCCGCTCCCGGAGGCTGTACGTGGAGGCTACTCCGGGAGTGCTGCCTGCCGTTTCACCATGTCCATCAGGACAATAGCACTCATGGCCTCTACGACCGGCACAATCCGGGGGCAGATGCAGGGATCGTGCCGGCCTTCCGTACTTATTTTGATCGGCTTGCCCTGATCGTCGGTGCTTTTCTGTTCCGTGCTGATGGAGGCAGTCGGTTTCACGGCAATTCGGAAGATGATCTCCTGTCCCGTGCTGATCCCGCCGATAATGCCGCCGGCATTGTTGGTAGCGAAGCCTGCGGGAATTATCGGGTCGTTGCTCTCGCTTCCGGACATGTCTGCGATTGCAAAGCCGGCTCCGAACTCTATGCCCCGCACCGCCCCGATCGAAAGAACCGCACGGCCGAGCTCGGCTTCCAGCTTGTCGAATACCGGTTCTCCAAGCCCGGCAGGAACGCCGCTGATCCTGCACTCTACGATACCGCCGACGCTGTCGCCGCGGCTCTGCATCTCTTCGATCCTCTTCACCATGAGGCCGGCAGCTTCCTGATCACAGGCCCGCATCGGGTTCTTTTCGATTACATCCAGATCCTTCACAGCGCATGAGATCCCTCCGGCCCGGAGGGTGTACGCCCTGATGCGTATCCCGCGTTGCGCAAGCAGCTTCAAGGCAACTGCTCCCGCGGCTACCCGACCGGCAGTTTCCCGGCCTGAAGCCCGTCCGCTGCCCCGGTAGTCCCGTATTCCGTATTTGGCCTGGTAGGTAATGTCGGCATGTCCAGGCCGAAAAGCGTGCCGGATGTGGTCATAGGCGCTGCTCTGCTGGTCGGTGTTGTAGAGTACCATTGCCAGCGGAGTCCCGGTGGTTTTCCCATCGAAGAGCCCCGACAGGATCTGTACCGTGTCGCTCTCCTTCCGGGGAGTGGTAATGGAAGACTGTCCCGGCTTCCGCCTGTCCAGCTGAACTTGAATGTCCGATTCGCTCAGCTCGAGTCCGGGAGTGACGCCGTCGACGATAACGCCGACCGCCCTGCCGTGGGATTCGCCGAATGTCGTTACCCTGAAAACAGTGCCAATTGTATTACCGGACATACCCGTGCTCCTTGAGTACAGAATAGAGGATGTTGCAGTTCTTTTCGAGAGGCTGATCGGCCAATTCCACGGTAAGATCGGCAAAGTGCTGATAGAGCGCGTCTCTGTGCCGGTATAAATGGTGAAACATCTCCTGCGGAGACTCTTCTCCCTGCAGGAAGGGAGGTATTCCTCCCCGCAGGATACGTTCGAACAGGACATCCTCTCCAACTTTGAGATAGATCAGATATCCATGTTTGCGGGATAATTCCATTGCCGCCTGATTGTCAACAGTGCCGCCGCCGAGGGCCAGCACGGCTGCGGGGACCGGGGTGCTCTTGAAAAATTCCTGCAGCGCCTCCAGTTCATACACTTGGAAATTTTTCAAACCCGCTGTACGATAAAGCTCACGGATGGAGGAGTACCCTTCCCGGCGGGCGGTATTCATGATGAGCCGATCGAGATCGGTGAAGTCGACGTTGTCGACGGCAGCGATATATTCTCCGATTGAGCTCTTACCGGAATGTTTCAGACCCATGAGAACACGTACTTTTTCACCGGATATTCTTGCCATACTTGCATGTGACACTATTCACTTGGAAAGAAACTGTCAAGAACAGGGGAGGAGATGATGATGGAAAGCGATTACCGGCAGGAGCGTGATTCCATGGGTACGGTACAGGTACCGGCGGACGCATACTATGGAGCACAGACCCAGAGGGCGGTAGATAATTTTACCATCTCGCCCCACCGGATCGCACCTCCGATGCGCAATGCCCTGGCTCTGATCAAGAAGACCGCCGCCGGAGTCAACTGCTGGCTGGGTCTCATCGAAGAGCCCGCGGCAGATGCAATTCAGCAGGCGGCTGAAGAGGTTCGTTCCGGCAAGCTGTCTGATCACTTTCCTCTCGATGTCTTTCAGACCGGCTCGGGGACGAGCTGGAATATGAACATGAACGAGGTGCTTGCCCGGAGGGCTACGGAAATACTCGGAGGTTCGCCGCGCATTCATCCGAACGATCACGTCAACCGGGGCCAGTCTTCCAACGATGTCATTCCGGCGGCAATGAACATTGCAGCAAGACAGCAGGCGGATGTGCTCCTTGAGGAGATGGCACAGCTGCGGAAGGAGCTGGAGGAGAAGGCCCTCCGCTACAGAGACCGTATCAAACTCGGGCGGACGCATCTGCAGGATGCAGTGCCGATGAGCGCGGGGCAGGAGTTCTCCGCCTGGGCCCGTCAGGTCGAGCTGTGCAGCAGTCATATCGAAGCGGTCATGAAGCGGCTCGAGGAACTGCCCCTCGGCGGGACCGCTGTCGGGACAGGACTCAATTCGAGTCCGATATTTGCTGAAAAAACGGTGGCCGGGATCGCTGAAGCAACCGGGATACCGTTCCGCCGGGCTGAAAATCCATTTGCCCACATCGCCGCCCGGGACGAACTGGTAGCGCTGATGGGAGCGCTCAACGAGTGTGCGGTAGTCCTTATGAAAATTGCTCAGGACCTGCGGCTTCTGTCCAGCGGTCCGCGGGCCGGTCTGGCGGAGATCGTTCTTCCCGAACTGCAGCCGGGGAGCTCGATCATGCCGGGTAAAATAAATCCTGTGATTCCCGAAATGATGATCCAGGCGGCAGCCTTTGTCATGGGCAAGCAGGTGAGCGTGACCATAGCGGGACAAAACGGGCCGCTGCAGCTCAATATCATGCAGCCGCTGATATCTCACGAGGTGCTGAGTTCTCTCGATATCCTTGCAAGAGGGATCTCCCGGTTCCGCACGCATTGCGTGAAGGGAATCGAGATTCCCGAGGCAATTCCCGAAATGGCGGTGGAGAAAAGTCTGGCCCTCGTGACGCCGCTGGCTATACACATAGGGTATGACGAGGCAGCCAGAATTGCCCGCCGCGCCTCTGAGGAGGGGAAGACGCTGCGTGCAGTACTGCTTGAAGAAGAGGTCCTCCCGCCGGAGGAGGTCGAGAGGCTGCTGGATCCGCGGGGGATGATATGGCCGGAATCATGATCCTGAAAAATCAATATGTACTTAGTGTCCACGAAACGGTACCTGAATTTTCGAAACGGAAGGAAAAGAGTCAGTCTCAGGTCTGGCTCTCTGCCAGTTCCAGGAGTTCCTCCATGGGAGCGGGCCGGCCGACGTGGAAGCCCTGGGCATAATTCACGCCGATATTCCTGAGCTGTCCGATAATTGCCTCATTGGCGACGAATTCTGCGATAGTCTGGATACCGATGAAGTGTCCCAGGCTGTTGATGGCCTCGACCATGGCGTGGCTGATAGAGTCCTCATGCATGTTTTTTACAAAAATCCCATCGATCTTGAGATAATCCACGGGAAGTTCCCTGAGATAGTTGAAAGATGAGAATCCGCTGCCGAAATCATCCAGAGCGAAGGTACAGCCGATCTTCTTCATGTCATGGATGAATTGAGTGGCCCGTTCCATGTTGGTAATTGCGGCTGTCTCTGTAATTTCAAAACAGAATGCCTCGGGGGATATCCCGTATTCCTGGAACTCGTAGCGGATATAGTCGAGGGAACTCTCATCGGCCAGGAAGGCCGCCGACAGATTGATCGAAAGGGTGAAGGGGTTTTTCTTCCCTTCAAAGCTGTCTTCCAGAACTTTGAAAGAGCGGAATGCCGAGTGAATGACCCAGCGGTCGATGGCGGGCATCAGATTGTAGCGTTCGGCGGCGGGAATGAAGTCAGCCGGCATGATTATGCTGTTATCGGTGTCGATCATTCGGATCAGGATCTCGCTCTTCCTTATATCCCTGTCACCCGGATCGAGTGGTACGATCGGCTGATGATAGAGCTTGAACCGGTCGTCTTCGAGGGCTTTGGTGAGACGTGATATCCACTGCATCTCGCCGCGGCGCTGGACGAAACGGTTCTCTTCGTTGCTGTATATCTTTATCTTGTTGCCGCCCTCATCCTTGGCGATGAAACATGCATCGTCCGCCGCAGCAAGCACCGCATGGGTACTCTCGCTGGTTCCGTCGATGGAGACGATACCGATGCTCGTGTTTATATTGAACACGTGTTTTTCCCAGATGAGTTTATCAGCCATCAGACGGGCCTGCAGACGTTTGGCAATCTCGACTGCCTGATCGATCTTGGCATCTTCCAGGAGAATCCCGAACTCGTCGGCACCCAGCCGGGCCGACAGGTCGCTGCTCCGGACGACGGAGCGGATGATCCTGGTTGTCTTCAAAAGAAGTTCATCGCCTGCGGTGTGTCCGCAGATGTCGTTGATGACCCGGAACTGGTCGATATCGAGGTAGACGAGGGAATTGAAGGAGTCGTGCTGCTTGGCATTCTGCAGTATCATTTCAAGCCGGCTGGAGAACTCTTCCCTGTTGGCCAGACCGGTGAGGGTGTCATGGCTGGCCTGATAGCTGATGGTGTCGCTCATCCGCTGCATCTCGGTGGTATCGCGGAATGCGAGTACCTGACCTTCCGTATTACCGTACCTGTCCTTGATGATCCCGAGTGAACCCTCGATGTGAATAACGGCGCTCTTCTTGTTGGTGAGACTGCAGTTCTTGAAGATGAACGGATACATATTTTTACTCGTGTCGCCGATTTCCGGCAGCACAACGGGCCGTCCGTCGCGGTCGTGAACGATCGGAAAGACTTCAGCGAGTGTGTGGTTTGAGACTTCGGCCTCATCCCATCCGGTGATTACCTGAGCGACGGGGTTCATGAACTGAATGAATCCGCCTTTACCGGTTGCGATTATTCCGTCCTCGACGCTGTGGAGCACCGCCGAAAGCCAGCGTTCCTGCTGCTTCAGCTTCCGGTTGACCTCGAATTTGTAGAGTGCAATGTCGATAGTCGTGTAGAGCTCGCGTTCCTTGAAGGGTTTGAGGATGTAGCCGTAGGGTTCGGCGCTCTTGGCGCGTTCGAGGGTGTTCTCATTCGAATAGGCAGTCAGAAAAATGACCGGAATATTCAAAGTGTCTTTTATCTGGGCAGCTGCCTCTATACCGTCTACCGGACCTCCCAGCATGATATCCATAAGGATTATATCGGGATGCATCCCCTCGGCGGCGGCGAGTGCATCTTCCCCGTTGGACACGATTTCCGGAGATGGAAAACCAAACCGCTCCAGTCTCTTTTTTAAATCAAGGGCAATAATTCTTTCGTCTTCTACTATGAGGATCTTTTCCCTGCGCATGCCCTTTTGATCGGTATTTGTATTTTCCATCTGAAGGGAACTATAATAACTTTATAGATTAAAATCAAATGCTTTTATTACAGAGAGATTATACGCGGCACGGCTTCTTGTGGAAGAGCGGCGCCTGTGAGAAAATAAGAGCGATAAGGAGATCGACAGTGAAAAAGTTTGTAAACCAGCTGACTGATGAACAGCTGCTGAGACGCAGGACTCCACGCAAGGAAGATGCCCGGGGACAGTATTTCCGCGATACCACGGCTATCATCCATTCATATCCCTTCCGCCGCCTGAAGCACAAGACCCAGGTTTTCTTCTCGCCGAAGAACGATCACATCTGCACCCGAATCGAGCATGTGATGCACGTGGCCTCGGTCGCCGCGGCGATCTGCCGGGGACTGGAACTGGATGCGGACCTCGCCTGGGCAATCGGTCTGGGGCATGATCTCGGGCACACTCCCTTCGGACACGTGGGGGAGAAGATCATCGACGAACTCAAAGCTTCCCAGGGCGGTTTTATCCACGAGATCTATTCACTGAGGGTGGTTGACTGGCTGGCGAATTACGGCAGAGGAATGAATCTCACCTATGCCGTTCGTGACGGTATCGTCAATCACTGCGGTGAGAAATTCGAACAGTTCATTACCCCCGATTTTACCGAGAAAGACCTCAGTGAAATCGCCGCCCGGGACCGCTACCCTTCGACCTGGGAAGGGACGGTGGTGCGAATGGCCGACAAAATAGCATACCTGGGAAGGGACCTCGAAGATGCAGTACAGCTGAAGATAATCGAAGCGGAGGACATACCGGAAGAAGTCAGCGCGGTACTGGGAACTACCAACAGCGAGATCATCAATACCCTGGTAACGGATGTAATATCCACTTCCCAGAAGAAAGGCGCAATCGGTTTCAGCGACTCGGTTTTCCAGGCTATGCGCACTTTGAAGGAGTTCAACTATAAAAGAATATACCTCAATCCCCTGCTGTCGAATTATCACCGTTATTTTGAACGCATCCTGAGCACGATACACACGTACCTGGTTGAAATCTTCGATATGTACGGATTCAATCAGGAAGATTACCGGAAAGAGCAGAACCTGGTGGCCGTCAGATACGGAGACTATACACGGAAGATGAAGGATTTCTACCAGGAGCACGACGGCGGCTTCAACGAGATGCCTTTCGACTACCTCGCAGGCATGACCGACGACTATGCCCTGGAGTGCGCGTCCGAAATCATGATACCCGTGAAGATGGAACACGAATTCGACAGCTTCCTGCTCGGCAACTGAAAACCCTCAGCACCGCTGTGCCGCTGTCTCCCGCAGTGGGAGCTTCTCGATGATATCGAGATTGAACCGGCCGGCAAGGTCTCTGGCCGAATCTATGGATGCCCCCACGTCTTCAGGCCGGTGGGCGTCGCTGTTGCAGATGACCTTTATAGGATAGGAGGAGGCGATTTCCCAGAAGCTGTTTAGAGGGTACTTGAGCCGCGGCCCCTTACTGGTGCGTTTGGGGGGCTTGCGGAAGCCGTAGCCGTTTATTTCGAGGGGGATGTCAAGATCCGCGGCGGCGGAGAGGATGTCCCGGCTGCATGCAGCCGCCTCCGAATCCCAATGGCCGTATCCGCTGCCGAAGCCGTCGGGGTGGGCGATGAAGGCGAACAGACCACTCTCCATGGTCCGGATCAGGAGGTCTGTGTAAGCCCTGAGATGGGCTGCAGTACGGACATATTTCAAATCGTACCATGAACCTTGATATTTGAAAAAATGAACGGCCCCGATCAGGTAATCGAAGCGCCGCTGACCGAGGATTTCATCATGATAAAATCCGTGATAGTCCGAATCCCATTCACACTCCAGTCCTTTCAGGATCGTGATGCCGGGAAACTCCCTCCGGGCCCTGTCTATCTGCCGTTCATACCTGTCCAGATCGGCCATAGCCATGCGGACTTCCGGCCAGCGGTTGTCGGGCAGGGGAGTGTGGTCTGAAAAACCCAGGATTTCCATGTGCTGCCTGGAAGCTTCTTCGGCGTATGCCGACGCGGCGCCTTCGGCATGTTTGCATAGATAGGTATGGGTGTGGTAGTTATTCATGGCCATAAAATACATGCTTGTTCCCGGAATGGCAATCGATCCGGCCCTGTTTTCAGGGACGGGCGGCGTTTATCACCGAGTATTAACCTGGAACGATGTGCCGGCGCTTCGCATAAATGGGGAACGTAAAACCTGTGGGAAGGAGGCTTCATGCTTGACACCGAAAGTCTGCGTGGTATTATTGCATCTATGGAAAGTAACTTACATTGGAACGAAGAACACCCTCTTCGGGAACTGTCACTGGCGCTCACCCGCTGTGATGATCCTGAATTAATGGAAAACTTTTTGCTTCAGTTGTTCACACCTTCAGAGGTCCAGGAGATGGGGAAAAGATGGGCATTGGTCTGTTTACTGGATGAGGGTATGAGCCAGAGATCGATCGCCAAGGAACTGGGACTGAGTCTATGCAAAATAACCAGAGGTTCAAAGGAGCTCAAAAAAGAGGACTCCGCCTTCAAGAAAATGATAGATAGTGTATAAAGGCTTCAATCGCTGAACCAGTCAATGATCTCGTCCGCCACCTGTTCCTTTTCTACATCGTTGACCAGAACATGGGGGCTTTTTTCGAGTACCACCCGGCGTTTTTTTGCGGCAGCAATACCATTCTCGATTATGTCGGCCGCCGTGAGCGGAACCGAGGCATCTCCCTTCGAGACAATGGTGAGCGTATCGGCCTCGACTCTCCGCAGCGACCGCCGGGCCTGGCGCTGCAATCGCAGCAGTTCATAGATCTGGGCTGCATAGCGCCAGCGCCAGTATTCCGAGGCGATATACTCTCTCTGCGGGTCTTCGGGCTCATCGTCGTAAGGGCTCCGGGTCCTCCCGATGAACAGCCGCAGCAGAGGAGTGAGGTATATCATTTTGTTGGTGTTTATAATGGCCGGAGCGGCCAAAGCGATCCTGGGAACCGGGAAAAGCGAAGCCAGAATGATTGTGAACAGTCCCCCCATGGAGAGGCCGGTCACGTACACCGTGTCGAATCTGCTGTGCAGTTCCAGATAACTGTCAATGCAGCGGCGCAGCCAGTCCCGCCTCCCGGTAAGCTGGAAGTCGATATGGTTGGTCCCGTGTCCCGGCAGCCGCGGCAGCGAAACCGTATAACCGGCCTGATTAAGCCGCCCGGCCAGATAGCGCATGTCGTCGGTGAGTCCGGTAAAGCCGTGAATGACCAGGACCGCTTTCCCGTTGCTGCCTTCCAGGTAACCCGGCATGCCGACATCCTGAACCTTTGTAGTATGCGGAAGTTCTTTCAGTTTCATACTTTTTTTATAACACACAATTAAAAATCGCGCCACAGCTTGCTTTTCGGACCCATTAATGCTAAACATATGTTAAGTAGTTTATGGAAAGAAGAGCCTCATACGCGCCGATACACTGTCGTACTCACTATTCTCTACTGCGGGGAATCCTGTCGCCCCGGGAGGTGGTGGAGAGGGCCTGCGCGATGGGGGCCGCCGCGGTGGGACTGGCGGATATCAACGGATTCTACGGTCTCATCAGATTTGCCGCCGCCGCCCGTGAGAAGGGGCTGAAGCCCCTCTACGGGACGGCCCTGTACTCGGGGGAAGAATACCTCTGTACCCTTCTCTGCATAGATCGAAGCGGCTTCGCCCGTGCCAACGCGATTCTGGGACGGCACATCGAAGCCCAGGAGAGCTGCATGAACGGCGGAAGGGCCGGAGAAGTGAGAGGCGGCGGACCCGCAGTCAGCGGCGGCGGAGATGATACAGCCGCCGGGAGTATCGCCGCCAGCGGAAGTAAAAACAACGTCGGAGCTACAGTCGCCGGACGGGAGATCTACGATCCTGTGGCGGACCTCCGGGAGGGAGGCTGGGACGGTCTCTGGGTCGTGTCGAACCGCCTGGATGTGATCGAACGCCTCCGGCAGCGCGGCAGTGACGGGCTGTTTGCCGGGTTGCCCTACGGACTGCCGTACGGGAGTATCCGGCGATGGGCGGCCCGGTTGGGAGTAGGGGTTCTGGCCTACAACGACGCGGTCTTTCTCCGGGAGGACGATCGCCATCTCTACCGGGTGCTGCGGGCTATCGGACGGTGCACCCGTCTCGATTCGGTGGGGGCGGCGGGGGAACTGCCCGACGATAAACGTTTTGCAGACGGACCGGAGATGCGGCGCTTCTTCTCCGGGGTCCCGGAGGCGCTTGAATCCGCCCGGCGGTATACGGAGATTTCAGAAGGGTTCCGTTTTCCGGAAAGGTATATCTTTCCCCGCTTCATGGGACTGTCGGAGGCGGGGGCCTTTGAACGTCTCAAGAGGCTCTGTCTGGAAGGGGTGCGCCGGCGCTATGGTATCGAGCCGTACGTTCCGGCCCGGCAGGTCAGCCGCCAATCCGACGGCAAAGCGGCGGCCGGCGGATTGACGGGCGGCGCCGCGACGGCCGAGCTCTCCGGGGATCAGCTGCGCAGACGGATACTCGACCGGCTCGACTACGAGCTGCACATCATCCGGCACAAGGGTTTTTCCGCCTACTTCCTGGTGGTACACGACATCGTGAAGCGGATCCCGCGGACCTGCGGACGCGGCAGCGCCGCCGCCGGGATCGTGAGTTACCTGCTGGGAATTACCCATGTAGACCCCCTGCGCTACAATCTCTTCTTCGAACGTTTTCTCAATATGGGACGCAAGGACCCTCCGGACATCGACGTAGATTTTCCCTGGGACGAACGGGACCGGGCCCTGAAATACGTCTTCGAGACCTATTCCGGCTCATCCGCCATGGTGGCCGATCACGTGACCTTCGCCCGGCGGTCGGCCATCCGGGAGCCTGCACGGGTAATGGGCTATGAACAGGACCAGCTCAAACGTTTTTCGAAGCTCTGGCGCCGCGGCCGGCTGGATGACCTCCCGGAAGAGCTGCGTTCCGTCGTGCCCCGGATCTATGGAATGCCGCGGCACATCGGGACCCATCCCGGAGGCGTTGTCATCACTCCCGGACCTATCACCGATTACACCCACGTGCAGCGTTCTCCCCTGGGCTGGCCGGTCATCGCATGGGAGAAGGACGCCGCCGAGGAGGCCGGCCTGGTCAAAATCGACCTCCTGGGGAACCGGTCTCTCGGGGTCCTGCGGGACTCCCTCGATCTGATCAACAGCCGTTACCGCACACGGATCGAGTGGGAAAGCTTTTCTCCCCTCGGTAACCGGGCCGCCCGGGAACTGGTGGCCCGGGGGGACACCCTCGGGGTCTTCTACGTCGAGTCTCCCGCCACCCGTCAGCTGCTGCAGAAGATGGGACGCGGAGACTACGAGCATCTGGTCATCGCGAGCTCCATCATCCGCCCCGCCGCCAACCGCTACATAAATGAATTCGTCCGCCGGCTGCGGGGAGGGGAGTACCGCCGTCTGCCTGAACCGGCCGGCAAGGTCCTGGAGGAGACCTACGGAATCATGGTGTACCAGGAGGACGTGTCCCGGATCTCAATGGCGGTGGCCGGTTTCGATGCGGCCGGGGCCGACGCCCTGCGCAAGGTGCTCTCGAAGAAGGACCGGGAGCGGAAGCTGCCCTTTTTCAGGGAAAAATTCTTTCAAGGTGCGCGCCGGCGGGGATTCGGGGAGCAGACCATCAGGGAGCTGTGGGATGCCGTCCTCTCCTTCGAGGGATACTCCTTCTGCAAACCCCACAGCGCCTCCTACGCCCTGCTCTCCTACCGGCTGGCGTGGGTGAAGCGCTTTTTCCCCCTCGAGTTCTTCGTCTCGGTGATCAACAACGGCGGGGGGTTTTATTCCCGGCAGGTCTATGTGAACGCAGTGCGCCGGATGGGCTTCGCCATACACGGTCCCGACGTGAACCGCAGCTGCGCCCGTTATACGATCGAATCCGACGAAAGCGGTTTGCGGGTCGGTCTGGGACAGCTGCAGGACCTCTCCCGTGAATTGGTCCGGCTGATTCAGCAGCAGCGGCAGACGGGAGGGGAGTATACGGATATCCGCGATTTCTGCCGCCGGGTCCGGCCCGATATGGCCTCGTTCCGCGCCCTGGTCCGCAGCGGGGCCCTCGATTCCATTGCCTGCGGGTACACCCGGCCTCAGCTCTTCTGGATTTACTACCATCGCGACGGGGAGGAAGGGTTTTTCACGGCTCCGGCTGTTCCGGACTTCATCGGCGATTACTCTCCGGGAATGAAGCTGCTGGATGAGTATCGTTCGACCACCCTCATTCTCAGCCGGCATCCCCTCGAAGTCTTCAGATCGAGGATCGAACGCTTCCGGAATTTGAACCCTGAAGGCGGCGGAGATAACGGCGTCGGAGATAACGGCGGCAGGCGAAATGAAGGCGGAGATAACGACGGCAGGCGAAATGACGGCGGAGATAACGGCGGCAGGCGAAATGACGGCGGCGGGACCGCCGTGATCGGAGCCGATTGCGGCAGCAGCAGCGAAGGCAGCAGCAGAGGCAGCAGCGCAGACGAAGCAGGCAGAACAAACGAAGGAGCCAGAGAAAACGAAAGAAGCAGCGGCAACCGCTGTGCAGGCAACGGCGCAGACGAAGCAGGCAGAACAAACGAAGGAGCCAGAGAAAACGAAAGAAGCAGCGGCAACCGCTGCGCAGGCAACGGCGCCGCCGTACCCTTCATCGATTCACGCTGTCTTGACCAAAACATAGGACGCAGAGTCAGGATAGCCGGTTTCATGGTCACCGAGAAGGAGATCCGTACCCGGGCAAGACAGGAGATGAGCTTCGTCTCATTCGAAGATGCCTTCGGTATTTTCGAGACGGTCGTGTTTCCGCAGGTGTACCGCCGGCTGGCACTTCTTCTGGAAGAGGGGGTTGCCTTTGTTCTGGAAGGGATCGTGGAGACGGAGTGGGGAGCCCTGCAGCTCCAGGTCCGGGACCTTACGCCGCTCAGCCGCCGTGACCGCAGTGTACTGCAGAGCGGAGTATCGAATTTCCATTGAATGGGCGTGTTAGATGTATTACTATATAAATAGAATGGCAATGAACCAGTCAGACGGATCTAAAATCACCATATTTCACCTTTACCGGAAGGACGGCCGTGCTCTGTTCCTGCATCCGTTTGATGATGCGGAAGTTGTTCTTTCTCTCGACAAAATGAAGGAGATCTGCGGGAAGTACGGTCAGGAGCCGAGGGTCGAGAGCCTCACTCTCTTCCGTGATGATCTGCATCAGGCGGTGGATTCCGCGGTGCTGAGCTGGATCCAGGACCGACGCTTCATTCCCAATCTCTTCTATTCAGCAGGTGTATTCCTGGCTCTGTATTTTATATTCTCTTTTGGTATTCGGGATCCCATTCTCATGGTGGATGAGCTCATCCTCGCTGTTGCAGGCACCGCCGGGTTCTACTGGTACCGGCTGCGGAGAGACCGGGCTCGTCCCCAGGCTGTTAATCTGACGGACAAATTGAAGACCATGGTCGATAAAATCGAGTTCAGAGAAGACAGTTTCGTTAAAGAGGTCGAAGGGCTTCTGCATCGTTTCGAATCGATTAGCGGTGAGCGGCTGCTCGAGTCAATGATGGCATCTGAAGAGGGCTCCTTTTCATCAAGTGATCTTGAAGATGCGCAGCAGCTTCTTTCATACCTTGAAAAGCGGTTCTCGGGTAAAATATACCGCCAGCAGGAGAAAATAATCGATCAGTACAGTTCTACGGCCAAAACGTCCCGAAGTCTGAATACACTTCTCTCATTGGTGGACATGGGCAAAATAGACATTTCGCTGTTCATGACATATAAGACGATAAAAAAAGAGTGCCGGGAAATGGTCTGAACTATTCGACCTTGTTGAGCTCTTTCATTTCATTTTGGAGATAGAGGGTTTCCTGTGCGATGGAGATATTCTCCGTGGCCGGTTGGAAATCGGGATCGATCTCCAGCGCCGCCTCCCAGTATTCAATAGCACGCTGAAGCTGGCCGCCGGCATAGGCTTCAAGTCCGCTGATGTAGTATTCATCGATCTGCTGCTGCAGGTAGGCACGTCCGCGGTCACCCATATTCATCTTCGCCTCCACGCTGAAGCGATCGACCGAAGAGACTTGCGTTGTCAAATCGAGGGTGTAGTTGAGAATCAGGTTCATATAATCCAGGTCTATATCACTGCCGAGGGTGAACCGGGGGTTGGCCCCTCGATGGGTAAATCCGGTATGCATAGCGAAAAAGTTGGAAAACCGCAGCTGCATTCCCGAAGACAGATACCACTTCTCCCATTGATCAGCCGGCAGACCGATGGCGAAGGGATAGTTAAAGTCAAATGAGAGAAGCAGGGGTCGCAACGGAGAATAGGCGAATCCGGCGGAGGCAACCGAAGGAAGAGGCTCGTCGTCGTTGGGAAGGCCGAGGTTTTTCACCGCTGCTCCCAGAGAAAAGTTCCGGTCTCTCGATGAGTAGAATTTGAGTAAATTGAACCGGGTCAGCACACCAAAATCCGTCATTGCGGTAAATATTGACTGTCCAGGGTAAATGCTTGCGGGGATGTGCCGGTAGGCCAGCTTCAGGTTGGCTCCTACCGCGATGCCGTAGAAGTAGTAACTGGTGAGAAAGTTGTAACTGATATTCGCGGTCGCCACTGTTTCCGATACGTACCCGCGGGAATCACGTTCTCCCCATCGGTTGTAAGCTGTAAATGGTAAATAGAGAACTTTCGTACCGAATCCGTACCCGAGATCGCCGTTTCGGAAGGTGTAAACCACGCTTTCTAGGCTTGAATCGGCAATCCAGTTGTTGTGGGTGATTGAGAGTTCGGTATTCCTCAGCTGAGAGCTACCGGCGGGATTGGCTTCGAGGAAGCTCGATCCTCTGGCAACGGCGGTGTAGGCGGTCCCCATACCCTCGTACAGGCCTCCCATCGGGACAAGGAGAGTGGGAAACAAGGTCTGACCGGTATTCGGATCGGAAAAGAGGGAATTCTGCGCAAAACTGCTGTATCCGTAGTAGAAATCCGTCAGCTCACCGGCGGATACGGAGGAGGCGAGGAAAAAAAGACTGATAACAAACAGTATGCGCTGCTTTATCATACCAACTAATATACTGTAAATCGGCAGTTTTTTCCATGAATGTAAAGAATAATTAGTGTCCCCGATCATGCGGATATATTGAAGCAAACTCCCTGCTGCTCCCCTATTTACAGGTAAACCCATCCCGGAAACAAGGAGTTTGCCTATGAACTCTCCCCCTTTTTGTCCCAATAGCGAGTGTCCATTGCACCACAGCCCCCCGCCTCGCAGCGATTG
>Ga0272441_10003236_pt1 | contig 31321 bp, 22 predicted proteins | sample SSMProp6N_FD_193582 | JGI IMG/M metagenome (GOLD analysis project Ga0272441, IMG submission 193582) | Marine sediment archaeal communities from Little Sippewissett salt marsh, Falmouth, MA, United States - SSM-Prop-6N | ecosystem: Environmental > Aquatic > Marine > Wetlands > Sediment ... | reverse complement strand
GGTGTATGCCTGGACGGCGGTCACGCGCACCATATGCATGTGCGGGGCCACGGCCGTACTGCTGTGGGGTGTGGGCAGGGATCCCCGGCTGGTGCTGACCGGATTGTTGCTGGCACTGTTTGGGTTGATGGTGGGCAGCGGCGTGAGCGGCCTGGCCTGGATGGACCTCAACGCCCGTTCGGTCCCCAGCGTTCGCCGCGGCTCATTGCTCGCCTACCGTCGCGCCATCGGGCTGGTGCTGTCTCTGGTCATTTCGGCCCCGCTGGTGAGGTACCTGCTGGGGTCGTCATCGCCTTTCGAATTCCCGGCGAACTACGGTATGCTGTTCCTGACCGGCACCGTTCTGTGCGCCATCGCCTGGACGTCATTTTCGCTGGTCAGAGAGCCGCCCGTACATGCCGCTCGACACCGTCTGACCCTCCGGCAGCATTTGGTGCGTGGGGTCCGCATCTACCAGCGCGATAGGACGTACCGCCGGTTGCTGCGGATGAAGATTCTCCTGGGGCTGACCTCGGCCGTACCCACGTTCTTCATCGCCTTTGCGTGCAGGGGCCTGGGAATGCCCGAACACTGGGCGGCCGTCTTCTTGACAACTCAGCTCATCAGTGAGGGGATCGGCTCGCTGGTGTTCGGCCGGTTAAGCGATCGAGCGGGCAACCGGAGCGTCATGGTCGCTTCGGCCTGGGTAGGCTGCGCGACCTTCCTGGCCGCTACTGTGGCGGCGATGTCCGCGTGGGGGACGTCTGTTGCCGACGGCCCGCCGGTATTGGCGACAGCCATGATCGCCGTCGCCTTCAGCGGGCTGGGGATACTGATGTCCGCCCGGGGCGCCGGCGAGATCAACTACATGCTCGACATCGCTCCCGCCGCGAAACGCCCCTCCTACATCGGCTTCGGGAACGCCATCCTGCTGCCCATGAGCCTCATCCCACTCGTGGTAGGCTGGCTCATCCCCAGGAGTGGCTACCTTCCGGTCTTCGCCATCTCCCTTGGCATCTCGCTGGTGTCTGTGATCGCCGCCATGAAGCTGGAGGAGCCCAGGGACACCCTAATGCCGGAAGCGGAGAACTGAGGCCCGACCGGCGGGCAATCCCATCAAGGTCAGGCCTGATCCCAGCCGCACACCACAGTAGGGTGTGCGGCCTATTCCATAGGACGGTAAGCTGACGTTGGCCGACGCCAAAGATCGCACCGACATCGCCGTGCCGCTGATGCGGCGCAATTACTACCTGAACATCGTCAATGGCGCCTTGTCGATGGTGTCCATGCGCATTGCCGATGCGGGCACTATCCTGCCCCAGCTTGTGCTCAAGCTGGCCGGGGCGGAATGGGCCGTCGGCTTGGCGCAGGCGGTGCAGGATCTTGGGCGCGTCGCCACCCAGGTATTCGCGGCCCGCTGGCTGGACGCCGTCCCCAGAAAAATGGCGATCTACATCTGGGGCTCTGTGGCCAGGATCATCACCCTGGCAGTCGCCGCCGGAGCGCTCTTCTGGGGCGTGGGGAAGAACCCGACGATCACCCTGGCGGCGTTCCTGGGCGGGTTGTTTGTCTGGATGCTGCTCAACGGCGTTACCGAACTGGCGTGGATGGATATCACCGCGCGTTCGGTGCCCACAACACGACGCGGCAGCATGACCACGGGGCGGAAGTTCTTCGGGATGATCCTTGCCCTTCTGATCTCCGTGCCCTTGGTGAACTACTACCTGTCCGATGAGGGTCCGATGCAGTTCCCGGCGAACTACGGCATGCTGTATGTGGTGGGGATGGTGTTCTTTGCTCTGGCCTGGATCGCCTTCGCATTGATGCCCGAACCCCCGGCCCATGCGGCGCGGCGGACGCTTTCTCTGCGGCATCACTTCGCCCGGGGCATGCGCGTCTATCGTCGAGACAGCATGTACCGAAGGCTGATCCGGATGCGCCTTCTGATGGGTGCGGTGGCGGCGATGCCGGTCTTCTTCATCGCCTTCGGGAAGATGTCGCTGGGCCTGGCCGACAGATGGGCGGCATTGTTTCTGACCCTCAAGCTCATCAGCGAGATGATCTCATCGGTCATGTTCGGCCGCATCAGTGATCGGTTCGGGAACCGGAAGGTGATCGCGGTAACGGCGTGGGCGAGTCTGTTCACCTTCATCGTGGCGGCGCTGTCGGCGTGGCTGCATGTTAGGAGTAGTGGCGGCGACGCGCTCTCCACCGCCAGTGTAGTATTGCTCTGCGCGGCTTTCCTGGGCTTCGGGCTGTGGCAGTCGGGGCGCGAGATGGGTGAGTACAACTACCTATTGGATATCGCGCCGGCGGCTAAGCGGCCCTCCTACATCGGCTTCGGCAATGCGTTCATGCTGCCGTTGGCCCTGCTTCCTATCCTCATCGGGTGGGTCGCGCCGAGGGTCGGGTACCTGCCCCTTTTCAGCTTCGCGGCGGTGGTGTCCGGGCTGGCGGTGGTTCAGTCGCGCAGGTTGCCGGAGCCTCGTGAGGTCCTCCTGGACGGTCCGCAGGGCGCCGACTGACCGCGCCCGCCTTTTGGGCAGGTCCGTGGGCGACGCACCCTGCAGGAAGCAGGCGGCAAAGCGTCGAAACCGCCAACGTGAGTTCGCTACGCCGGCTTCGAGGAGTGCGCCACATGAGCTTCGATAACCCCTTTGCGTGTCGCGGGGAGTGGTACAAGGCCAATCTACATGCGCATACCACCCAGTCTGATGGCGCTCTGGACCCCGCAGACGTGGCCGTGCACTACCGCCGTCAGGGCTATCACGTCCTTGCCATCACCGACCATTCCACGGTGACCCAGTGTCGGCAGTTCTCAGCTCACGACTTCGTGTGCCTCGAGGGCATTGAGCTTGGGGCGGGCCACAGCGAGACGGGTAGCACCTTCCACATTGTTGGGCTCGACGTGCCGGCCGGTGTGGCGCAGGCCCCGGTAGACCACCCTCAGAACACTCTGGACGCTATCGCCCGGGCCGGGGGCGTCGGCTTCATTGCCCACCCCTACTGGTCGTGCCTGGTCGCCCGGGAGCTTCTGGGGCTGAGAAACTGCCTGGGAATCGAGGTCATCAACTACGGGTGTGAGATCGAGATCGGCAAGGGCATCTCGTCGGTTCACTGGGACGACACCCTCACCCGGGGAGAGCGGCATCTTGTCGTTGGCGTGGACGACGGGCACCGTTGCGGGTGGGACTTCTACGGCGGCTTCACCATGATCAAGGCGGATGAGCTCTCACGCGAGGCGATCATGGAGGCGATCCGGCGAGGCCGGATGTACGCATCGATGGGGCCGATCATCCACGACATGCAAATCACCGACGAAGCGATTTCGGTGGAGTGCTCGGCGGCGGCGGCGATCAACTTTGTCTCCGACAACCAGGGGGGCTGGTGCATCCAGAAGGCGGGCCGGCCCCCTCTGACCGGAGCAAGGTACTTACGTAGCGGCAGAGAAACCTATGTGCGAGTGGAGATCATTGATGAGACCGGCCTGCGTGCCTGGAGCCAGCCTGTGTTCTAGCGGGGCCAACGGAGGCCCCGTAGCGGCTGCTACGCGGGGGCCGGTGGAGTGATGATGGATTTGCGCCCGGCGGGAACATCCCTCGCAGCCCCGGCGTCAAACGTGTGTTCAACAATCCACCGCTACAGCCGTGGAGTCGGTTTGGTGAGTTCAGAAAACACATCCATGCCAAGATGGATCAGCATGGCAGCGCTTGTTGTGCTGGTTGGGCTCTGGCTGGCCTGCCCGGTTGCGGCTCAGGACGCGCCGAGCCCTCAGATGACCCCACAGGAGGGCGCCGACGCCGCGGACACCAAGACGGCGCGGGACGCGCTCTCGCCGCCCCAACGAACTCCCGGGGCAGGCGAGGCGACGCAAGACAAGCCCATCGTCGTGGTTGAGCCCACTTTTCCCGACATCCAACCTCCGGCGACCACCGGACTAGGTACCGCGACCCCTACGAAGCCCCTTGGCACCGCAGCACAGGCCGCGGCCGCAAAAAGCGCCGCGGGGAAACGCAAGCGGGGCTTCGCGGGGTTTCTGCAGCGTGCCGACCTGTTCCAGGGCGTCAACATCAGCGGTCAGAACACCTTCACCCTGCAGCAACATGATATCCAGGGGGCCGAAGGCACCTTCGAGAGCCAGCGTTGGGACACTGATACGCTGGTACACCAGAGCAGCCTGCACCTGGAGGGACCTGTCTGGAAGGAGCTTGTGTTCCGCGCCGACATCTCAGCCAGTGGGTGGGGCCCCAAGTACTCCCGCTGGGTGGCCGGGTACACGGGCCATGATACGGCACTGCTGTTCGGCGATCTGGACCTTGCTCTGGCCGGCAACGAGTTCGTAGGCTTCCGCAAGTCCACCAAGGGTTGGCAGCTCGATCAGAAGCTGCCCAGCTCCGGTTTCCTGAGGGGCTTCTACACCCGCGAGAAGGGCGTCGTCCAGAACCAGACCATCGTGGGCAACGATACGGCGGGGCCGTACTTCCTCACCTACACACCGGTCATCGAGGGCAGCGAGGTCGTCAAGGTCAACGAAGAGTTCATGACCTTCGGCGAGGACTACAGGCTGGACTACGACAGCGGGCAGTTGTACTTCGAGCCGCTGGACGGTCAACCGCGAATCGTGACCGCGGCGGACACCATCTCGGTGAGCTACCAGTCGCTGGGCTACCTGAACCAGGGCCCGGGGCAGCTATACGGGCTCAGGGCCGAAATGCCCTTGATGAACGACCGGTTGCTCCTGGGTCTCACGACGCTGCAGCAGGACCGGGCGGGGGACTCCCGGGTGAGCGACACGGTGGGCTACCAGGAGGATATCTACCAGGGCAACAACACCACAGGGCCGTTCGATACCAATTTCCGACCGATCATCCCGGACGGCACGAGCGTGGTATACAAGGGCCAGCGCCAGATCATCGACGAGCCCCTGGTGGTCTTGGTGGATAGCGTGCAACAGATCGAGGGTGCTGACTACGATTCGTACCGCAGCATCGGGCGCGTGATATTCCGGCGTGCGGTGCCGCCCACTGCTCTGGTCGTCATCCGCTACTTCTACGATATCGGGTCCCAGTCGTCCTCTCAGACGGGCGACCAGAGTGTGTGGGGCGTGGACCTGGCGTACCAACTGGCCAAGGGCCTCAATATGGGGCTGGACTGGGCGACCAGTAGCGCGGACGCCGATGGCTCCAGCGGCGACGCTATGTCCACGACCGTTGACTACGCCGGCGGCGATCTGCATCTGCTTGGCGAGTACCGCTCCATTGATCCCACGTACAAGTACGTTGACAGCGTGGGCTTCCGCCGGCGCGAGAAGGGCTACAACCTCGGCGGCGAATGGCGCGTAAACAAAAACATCACCATCTCGGATCGCTACTCGAACCTGGACAGCGACAGCGGGTTGTCCTTCGGCTACAGCGGCTATGGCGGCGGGTCCTCTTTCGTCACCTCGAGGGGCGTGTCCACCAGCCAGAGCAACTCCTCGACTGCGTTGGACATCAACACAGCGCGAAACGATCTGTCGGTGCGCTTCGACTTCGATGGTTGGCCCACGCTGGACTATGGGCGCAACAGCATGTCCAACTCCGGCGGGTCGATCGGCAATAGCGACTCGACCACCGATAGCCTGAACCTGCGCTACTCGGCCCCGGACGGGAAGCTCACCATGCAGACCAGCTTCAACCGATCGCAGCAGCGGAACCTGGGTGAGACCTCGACCACGACGGGCGAAACGGTGCTGCGGGGCAGCGACTCGGACCAATTCCGCGCCTCGGTAAGTTACATGCCCTCGACGAAGCTGTCGCTGTCGGCCAGCTACGCGGACAACCAGTCTTCGGCCATCGAGACCGTGAATGCCTCCAGCTCGAACAACGTCCAGCTCACGGCCAGTTGGCGGCCATCCTCGACCCTCAGCATAGGGTACTCCCGCTCGCAGTCGACCAGCGACGGCCGGGTGTCCAGCGGCCTTTTCACCTCCGGATCGTTGCTGTCGGCGGGGACACTCCAGGCGCCCCTCCCGGCGGTGTATGCGGCGGCGGATTTCAACCCGGGCGGCGGCGGTGGGGATGATGACGATGACGACGACATAGAAGAACGTCCCAGCATCGAGGATTCCAGCGACAATGTGAACATGAACTGGCGGCCCAGCGATAAGCTCTCGCTGGATTTGAACTTCGGGCGACGCAACTACGGAAGCACGGGCTCACAGGGGTACCTGGCCGACAGTGTACAGGAGTTCTGGAACTTCGGGACCGTATGGCAGATGTCCGACGCCCTATCGCTGAATCTTTCTGTGGGCTACGACGACATGCAGTTCACGGAGGAGGACCGGGGAACGGTCAAGAACCGCAGCTACATCCTCTCAGGCGGCTACAGGCCGCCCGGTAAGAATTGGAGCACCGGTCTAACCCTCAACATCCAGGACGGCAGCAGCCCCACGTACGTCGGCTATGGCCGCCTGCAGAGCTACAGGACGGTCCCGACAAAGCTGTTCGACCTTAGCGGGCAGTTGTCCTATGCCATCAACGAGGACCTCACACTCACCGCAAGTGCGGGTATATCCGATTTCTCCAGCGGCTATTCAGACTTCCGCAAGAACAACGCCGACATACGGGCGCGCTATCGTCTGAACGGGACTACGGGGCTGGACGTGGGCTACCGGTTCATCAAACACATCTCACGCACCGGCGAGGACAGCCTGGTGTTCGGCACGAGCGGCAGCGGGCAGAACTACATCGCCAATACGTTCCTGCTTTCGCTGAGCACGAGCTTCCGGGGAGGGCTCGGGGGCTCAAGCCGGGGCCTGGGATCCGGCTACGGCAGTGGGGGAGGCTTCAGCGGGGGACCGGGGACCTTCGGCGGGTATACTCCAGGACTGCAGACAGGCCGCTATGGCGGCTCCTACGGCTCAGGGCCCGCCAGCGGCTTTGGCTCCAGCCAACTGAACAGTTACCGCACCGGCTACGGCCCCAGCCAGTTCGATACCCTCAGCGCGGCCAACATGCAGCAGCGCGGAATCAGCGAGGGCATGTTCGGCACAGGCGATCCGTGGGCCGGTACATCAGGCAGGAGCACTACTCGCACCGCCCCGGGCGGAATCACCTCGGGCATCGGCGAGTTCAGGAAGCAGGATCGGTCCACGCGGCAGATCGGCAAGCCGCGACCGCAGCAGACCGCCATCCCCGGCAAGGAAGGCGCGGCGATCCGCGCACAAGAAGATTGGTGGCTGCTGGGCGACAACATGGCCAACTGGTAGGCCGCCGGCCGTCCGGCATTGAATCTCAGGGATTGGCAGCGAAGACATGCTTAGACCGCAATGTTGGCACATCCTCGGTTTGGCGATGGCGGCCACGGCCGTCTGCGCGCCCTCGGGGGCGACACCGTTCCGCAACACCACCAACACCCCCTTCGCCACGCGGTGCGACGGTCCGCAGGGCGCGCTCATCATCGCCGACGACGGGGCTGTGGCGCCTGCCGACGCGCGCGTCGAGCAGGCGCGCAAGCTTAGACACGCGGCGGCGACCCTGGCGCGGCTCAAGCGCTTGGGGCTGGCGCATCCGAGGGCGACGGCCCGGGCGCCGCGCCTGGCGGTGCACACCCAGGGGGGCCGCCTGGTGCTGCCCGACCTGGTGCGCTCGGCCGCAGTGGGCGACTTGGGAGACCCGGCGAACCAGCTCTCCTTCGAGTACGAGGGCTGGACGGCCCCCGAGCAGGCTGTGCTCGAGAACTACCTCGCCGCCGCCTATCCCAAGGCCCGCCTCGTCTACGGCCCGCCGGCCTTCAACATCACCGTGAAGATCATCCGCGATGACAGCATCGATGTCCTGCAGGGCGGCATCTACGATGCGACGGCCAACGAGATCCGGATGCCCGAGTTGACCGGGAATGTGGCCGAGGACACCTTCATCCTCATGCTGCTGGTGCTGCGGGCCTTCCACGATGATGTCGGGCTCTTCTATGATGCATGGGAGCAGGGCTTCGTGGGAGCGGCGGCGACGGCCGTACAACTGCAGCCGGGGGTCTCGCCCGAGTTTGACCCCAAGGATCCCGGGCCCTTCTATGCACTGTCGGTGTACGAGGCCGAGAACCATCCCGAGCTGGGCAACCCCACCTTCTTCCCCGAGGGCGACTTCGGGGGGATGCTGGTGTGGCGCATTGCGGCGGCCAGGGCCGCGTGGACGAAGTGCTGGATCCAGGATCCGGACTTCTTTTCTAACTTCAACCAGCTTTACTACACACGGTTCACCGAGGGGCTGCAGGGCGATGTTCTATCCCTCAGGGAGATTGCCGCGGCGGTGCTTCCCACGGTGGAGGGGCTGCCCTTCCAGGAGTGGTATCCCCGCCAGTACGTCCTGGATACCAGTGTGCGCAGCGGCCTGAAGGAGTACACGTGGAACATCCCGCTGGACAGTGCCGTTGTGCTGATCGTCGAGCACTACCTCACCGACGAGGTGGGCAACGAGTACGTCCGCGGGGGGCAGGCCCGGGCCATCTACTGGAGCTTCGATTTCAGCGTGAACCTGTTCGCCGAAGAGGGGAACCTCATCGACGTGCCCACCACAGGTGACACCCCGGGCGAGGGCTTCCTGATCCCCACGTTCTTCAACATCGGCGGCCCGCAGCGGATTACCGTGCAGATCGATCTGAACGGACTTTCCAGCAACTACCCGTTCCCGTATGGGGTCCGAGGCTTCGATCCCGGCGAGAACAACCTGTACGGCGGGATACTCAACGAAACCTCCGGCGAGATCGACGTTGAGGGAGGGGACGGAATCGTGGGGCTGGACACGCGGCGGGGCATCTGGGGGGATCGCATTACGGCCGCCGACCTGTCGCCTCTGAAGCTGGCGGTCACCTTCACGAACTCGAGCAATGAGCAGATTACCAGGCATGTCAACGTGGGTTGGGACAGCTACATGCTGCTTGTGGATGGCGGCGCACAGACGACGGTCAGCCACACCTTCAGCCGGGGGACGACGGGCCTGCATATGATGAGCCTTCCGCTGACGCCGGTGCAGCAAAGCGCCCCTGAAGCTCTGGGGATCGCGGCCGCCGACTTCCTCCTGGCCCGCTGGGATGCCGCCGCCCCTCCCGAGGGGCGTTACCGCGTATGGCCTGTCTGCGAGCCCTTCGCGCCGGGCAAGGGGTTCTGGCTGCGTGTCTTGCAGGACGTGAATGCCTCGATTCTGGGCGTGAAGCCGTCGGACGACAATCGCATTCTCGTGCCCCTGGAACTGGGTTGGAACATGATCGGCTCGCCCCGGCTTGACCCGATCCCCGTCGAGGCGCTGAAGGTTCAGGTGGGCACGGACACGCCGGTGCCTTTGGCCGAGGCCGTCTCGAAGCGGTACGTGCAGAACGGCATTTTCGGCTACGACCAATCCGCGGGATACAGCCTGGTGGATGAGCTGTTTCCCTTCGAGGGCTACTGGCTCCGGTGCCTTTTGCCTGCGGGCTGTCGGCTGGCCTTCGAGCCCGTCCAAACGGCCTCGGCCCAGACGGCGCAGGGCTCGAGCGCCCGTCTGCCCCGGCCTGACTGGCGACTGCCAATCCACGTGCAGTGCGGGCAGTTGGCCTCGACGGCGGCGTATCTGGGCGGCGCTCAGGCCGCCACAGACGGGAACGACCCGGAATACGACATCCAGGCGCCCCCGGCCTTCGGACCGTACGTGGCGGCACGCTTCCTTCGAGGTGAGAACAGTGGGCCCGCGTACGTGGCCGATGTGCGGGGCCCGGAGGGCCTGGGCGAAAGCTGGCTGCTGCAATTCACAAGCACGGTGCCCTCAGAGCCGGTGCGAGTATCCTGGCCGGACCTTTGCCAGGTGCCCACTGACCTGAGGCCGGTGCTCACCGATCTGGATTCAGGCAAACGAGTGTACATGCGCACTTCGCCCGGGTACACGGTGGGCGCGACAGACGAGGGCACCTGCAGGCGGCTGCGCATCGATCTGTCTGGGCCCGGAGCGTCCACGCTGGTGGTATCGTCCATGGCCGCGACAGCCCACCGCGGCGCAGTCACCGTTGCCTACACACTATCGCGGGACGCCTCGGTACGGGCGCGCGTGCTGAACATCGCCGGCAGGCCTGTGCGCGCCCTGGCTCAAGACCGCGTGCAGACATCAGGCGCCAACAGCCTGGTATGGAATCTGAGCAGTGACAATGGCGCCCGTGTGCCCAACGGGCTGTATCTCGTGGAAGTGCAGGCCCGGGGCGACGATGGCAGCGTGGCTCGCGGCGTCCGATCGGTCCGCGTAAGCAGGCGCTGATACACTTGGGGCCGGGGGCCGGTTGTGTTCAGAAACAACCGATTGCCGTTCCTCCTCTGTCTAGAGCGCCGGCAGCGAAAAAGAGGGGCGGTGGTGAGCCGCAAATCAGGCTTTTCTGAACACAACCGGCCTCAGGGCCCATCTTTGACCACCTGGAGCCGTGACACCAACAACGAGAACTATGAGACAACCATCGCTTCGCAAACTGGCACTCACGACTTGCTTGTTGGCCATCGCCACGACGCTCTGTGGTTGTGGCAGTCTGCCCGCGACGACGGAGCCCACGGGGGCCACGTTGGTCTTCGCGGCCTTCGAGGGGCCTGAGGATGACGCGCCGACGATCCAGGCCATCGCGCTGGTGATCGTCGGGGGTGTGCGCGGCCTGTTCAACGGGCTCGCCAGGGAGGAGTTGATCCTGCGCAACATCCCCTTCGGCGATGAGGATCCTCCCCGTCAGCCGATGACCGTCACCGCCCCCGGCTACAAGACCATCGCCCAGCAAGTCGAGCTTCGCGCCGACATCGCCACCTTCATCGATCTCACCATGGAGAAGGTGGATCTGACGCAAACGGGTACCGTGGGCGGCGTGGTACGCGACACGGCCGGCCAGCCCATCGTGAATGCTCTGGTCGGCTTTCTGCCCGAAGGCGGCGCCGCGGCGGACGCTCTGGAGGGCTTCACAGACGCCCAGGGGCAGTTCCTGATAGGCGGGATACCGATTGGGCCTGTAACCGTCGAGGCTGTGGCTGCCGGCTTCTTGCCGGATAGTGTCGGCATCACCGTACAGCCCGACGAGGGCGGCACAAACGACGATCTATCCTTCTCGCTTCTCAGCGGGCAGACGGCGGTGACGGTGCGGGGAGTGGTCAAGGACCTGCGGCTGGAGTCGCCTCTGTCCGGGGCCGAGGTCTCCGTTGCCGACAGGGACCCGGTGGTCACCGGGGCCGATGGCAGGTTCGAGTTCGGCAACGTGCTTGTGGGTCTGCGGCCGATACGGATCACCCTGTCCGGATACGATCAGTACGATGATGAGATCAACGTGCTGCCCGGCATGGGTGATGTCGTGGCACTCATGTCACGGGCCTCCGGGGAGCCTCCAACCGTTCCCTACACCGTGGCCGGCACGGTCACGATTCTGGGCAGTGCGGACAACTCGGGGGCCACAGTGACCGCCTACGATATCGACCGCGGCATGCAGATGGCAAGCTACACCACTGCAGCGGATGGGCGGTACTACCTGTTCGTGCCGGCAGGTCGCTACGAGATCACGGCCACCGTAGGCGTAAAGAGCATCAGTCGAGACCTGGACTACGCCGGTGGCGGCCGCGTAGTGGATGGCATCGACTTCACCCTCTCGGTGTCTCCATAGGGAGAGCGAAGGGGACGGCGCGTTGAGGGGGAAGACGGCCGGGGATCGGCAACAAGCGGCCACAAAGAAAGGCGAGCCCTCGGGCTCGCCTTTCTTTTATCTCGGGATGGACGGCCTGTGCGGCCTTCGGAGAGTCGCACCGGGGCCTGCGAGGCAGTTGTCGGCCGCTCTTCTAACTGCTGACCAGCAGGCGAGCTAGATTTTCCCTTGCCAACCCGTTGCGGATGCCCCTCATTGTGGTCTGGGCGACCTGGTCCGGCGGGGTGCCCACTAGGTCGGCATCGGCCTTCTCCACCGTAAGGATAAGCAGCGTGTCGGCGAAGGCGACGATGGTAGGCTTGCCGTTTTGCTTGATCACGCGGAAGTGGAAAAGCTGCGCGCCTTCACCGAGGGCCTTGGTGAGATTGGCGGCGATCCTCTGCGCTCGATCCTTGGCGTCCTTGGCCCCGTTGGCGGGCTGGTCGCAGGCGAAGATGCGCTCTCCGCGAAACTTGACGATCTGGGCGGGCTTGCCGTTGACCTCGCCTTCCTCAACCACGGGCTTCTCCCAGTTGGAGGTCAGGCGCCGGTTGATGGAGATATCGTGCTGGCGCAACTTGCCCATGAGATACTCAACACGGTCAATGCTCAGCGGGTGAGTCTGAAAGACGCCCATCGTGGGCGGCGGGTCGTGCAGCTCCTCGGCGGCAAGGCGCTCCATGAATGTCAGAAGGCCCACCGGGGTCCAGGGGGTGTCGCACAGGTAGTCGACGGCAGAGCAGTCGGCAGCCTTCTCCATCTGCTTGGAGTAACCGCCCAATACGCCCTGTCGGTAGTACATGCCGGCCTTCATGACGTTGGCCCACAGCTCGTTGTCTACGCCGCCGACAAAGACTGAGGCCAGCACAGCGACCATCTCGCGCTTGATTATCTTGTTGGCTCGCTCGGCCTGGGTGAGGCCATCGTAGTGGGTGTTATGGGCAATCTCGTGAGCAAGGACACCCGCCAGCTCAGCGTCCGATTGGACGGCCTTCACAAGGCCCTCGGTCACGAAGACGATGCCGCCGGGAAGGCTGAAGGCATTGACCTCAGGCTTGCCCTCGACCTTCTTCTCCTTCACGTAGCGGATCTGGTACTTCACGTCCGGGCGAGGCGTGTGCAGGGCGATGGTGTCGGCCATCTTCTGGAGCTTGTCCAGGGTGGCCTTGTCATCGACGAGGTCGTACTCGTTCATGATCTCCGCGGCGACTTCCTCGCCCACCTTGCGCTCGTACTCGGGAGACCACTTCGGGTTGCCACCAGCCAGGGCCGCAGTCGCGGTCGTGACCACGACCACGGCCAGGGCCACCATGTAACGCATTGCTTTGCCAGCCTTGTTCGCCTTCATATCAGTCTAAGGACGTTGAGATCGCACCGGAAGTTTTCCGCCCAGGCGCTCTGTCCCCCCAGACCACGCACTAGGTGTCTGTCGCCGGGCACACTACTCCCACCACATCGCCACCCGATAGCGTCCTGTTGAGCCCTCCCGAGAAGCGGATATCCGCGCCGTTGATGAAGACGGTCACACCGGGCACGAGGAGGCGCGAATCACCACGCAAGGCATGAACACCCGCAAGCTTGTCGGCCTGCAGTAGAGCCTGTTGCACCGTAACTGCCTCGCATTCTCCCGTTACGGGAGCACGAGGTACGCCCTGAGCGGGCCCGGTGACGACCAGGTATGTTTTGGGCATGGTCCCGGGTCCTATCCACGCCTGTCGGCGATAGCGTTCACGACTTCAGCGAACTGGGTGACCTCGAAGGGCTTATGCAGCACCGGGCACCCACTCTCGCGGAGCCTGTCAAGGGTCTCGCGGTCAAGGTCCAGGCCGGTGACGAAGACAACCTTCTCCGCCTGAGCCTGGTTGATCTGCCGAAGCCGGCTGTAGAAGGTGGGACCATCCATATTCGGCATCCGGATGTCGCAGATAATGACGTCGTATACAGTGTGCTTTACGTGCTCGCAGGCCTCTACGCCGTCATGGGCGACATCCACGAGGTACGAGCTATGCTCGAGTATAGCGCGTACCAGCAATAACAGCCCACCCTCATCGTCAACGACCAGAGCTCGGCGAAACGCCGTCTTGTCTTCGGTTACGGCTTCCGTCAAAGGGAGGCCTCCCATCGCAAGTGTCTGACAACACGGCCGGCCATAGACGCCGGACAATTCGAGTATACGTCACCCCGACGCGAGCCAAACGTATTGTCACCCACAAAGGCGGCCGCCACAAGGCCCGGCAACGGCGCCATCACTCGGCTTCAGCCCTCGGGCGTCCATCCCGCGGCCACCAGGCGATCCATCTGGTAGCCCAGCCCCGTGCCCTTGAGGCTGGATGTGTCCGCCTCGCCGTGCACGATACTGAAGATGCCTTCGTGCACCTGCTTCTCCGCCGGCTGGGTGGATTCCGGGAAGAACTGGCGGCTGTTGGCCTCGACGCCCATGATGGTGTAAAGCCGGGCCCCGAGACCAACCGAGTGCATCAGTGAAAGCGACGGGTTGGTCAGGTCCTGGACGCTGTAATCGATTCCCATTTGCCTGGCCTTGGACCAGAACAAAGCGTCGGAGCTTTGGCACTTGCAGCTCTTAAGGGCGATGCCCGACCAGCCCTGCTCCATGGCCAGCTCGAAGCTCTCCAGGTCGGTGAGGCTCTCGTCGACGATGACGGGTTTGAGGGCCGATAGCTCGCGCATGTCGTGGGCCGTCCCCTTCAGATCACGGCCCGTCGGCTGCTCAATGTACAGGATCCGGTCATAGCACTGAGGCGAGCGCTCGCGTATCTTCGAGAGCATCTCAATAATGTACTGGGGGCTTTCGCACTGTTCATTGGTGTCGGCGGTGACATGCAGGGGCTCGATGTTGAGCTTGTCAAGCTCGCGCCGGCCGATGTCATGGACGCGAATCATGCGGTCCGTATCCCACTGCAAATCGTTGCCGCGTAGCTTGACCTTCAAGCAATACATGCCTTCCTTCGCGACCCAGTCCTCCAGACAGTTCGGGTATCCGTCCTGGGGGTCCGTGTCGTCGAGCTCGTCGCGGGACAGCTTGTCCAATCCGCCACACAGGTGAAATATCGGGACCTTGGCGAGGTAACTGTCGCGCACATAGTCCGAGGGGTACTTGCCCTTAAACTGCTGCCCCAGCCATTTTGACAGGTCATTGCCCATGAACTGGGCACTGTAGCCGTCATAGACATCGATGCCGTTGACGTTGCCGAAGGCATCGTGAACCGCGGCGTCCACCGGTGAGGCGCACACCAGCGCGCTAAGGAAGGGCTGCTCGGGAGACAGGTCGCGCTGCGTGCAGACGCTTGCGTTCAGCGAGTGCAGGTCTGCCTCGATGTCGTGGAAGATGTCGATGGGATGGGCGAAGTCGGGATAGTCCAGCATCAGGCGGCAAGAGCCATCCACGACCTGCTTCATCGCGGCTTCCTTGGCCTCATGCGGCAGTGCCGGGTCGGGCCAGCCCCAGAAGTCCATGATGAAGATTCCGCCCCAGCCCTCGGCCGTCTGGCCGCGTCTGTTCTCCACCACCGCCCGTACCTTGGCGAAGTCCAGGTACTCGACGACGACGGCGCCGAACTTCAGGGGCGTCCTGGCGACACAAGGTGTGTAAAACACGTCAAGGGACTTGATCTTGATGTCCGAAAGCATCGTGCACCTCGAAGCCGGGAGTGTGGCTGCAGCGAAGCCGCCGTCGAGTTACTGTACCTTGCGGGGGCGGCGGCGTAAAGGTTCATGTGGGGTCTTGGCGAGCGCGCCCCTTGCGTGGCCGGAGAGCTTCCGGCCGGTACGACTACTGGCCGGTAGCGCCCTCCCGGGCCTGCAGGGGGAACTCGATGAGGCGCTCGACGTGAGCGCTCTTCATGAGTGCCGTGCGGTTCTCCTGCATCAACTTGAATAGCTTCTGTTCCCTGAGCATGCCGGTGATCTGCTCCTTGACATCCTCAAAGGGGACGGTTCTGGCGGTGCGCAGGTCCTCGCGCTTGATGATGTTATACATGCCGCCGTACAGGACGACGGCGCTAATGTCGCCATCACGCTCGAGAGCCATGGCGGCCTTCATCAAGGGCGTGTCGTCATCGGTCCTGTAGCCCAGATCGCCGCCGGTCTTCATGGTGTAGGGGTTGATGTTGTGGTCGCGGGCGGCATCAGCCCACGTCTTGTCGCCCTTCATGATGGTGCCTCGGACCTGCTCGGCCTGCTCCCGGGTTTTCAGCGAGATGACGCTGATCTTCATACGTGTAGGCTCCTGGAACATGGCGCGGCGGGCCTCGTAAAGGCTGCTCACCTCTTCGGGGCTGACGGTCACTTGCTTCTCGACGAGGGTCTCGAGGAGCAGCTCGGTGCGCAAATGCGCCACAAGGTTGGGGATGGTCATGCGGCGGCTTGCCAGCCAGGCCGCGAAGGGCTGGCCCTTGCCGGTTTTCGCGCGCTCGTCCATGCGTGTCTGCATCTGCTTGAGGCGCTCGTCCACCTGCTCGGGCGTCACCGTGACCTTGGCGCTCTTGGCCGCCTGGTCGATGATAAGGGCTTGTATCATCTCGTCGAGGATTTGCTTGCCGTACCAGTCAAGAAGTGTTTCGCGCAACTGGGCCTCCGTGATGGCTTCGCCGTTGACTTTGGCGGCGGCCTTGGACTCTTGAGCCATTACGCCGGCGCACAGCATTAGCGCTGTGAGAAGTGCGGCTATGATCGACCGGATGGTCATAGTGATCTCCTTATGAGTATTGCCGGGCACACATGCGCCGACGACGAAGCATCCCTTGAGGTTCGCCCGGGAAGCCGGTCCGGCGCGTTCGGGCCCACTTCATCAGGGCGTGGCTTTCAAGAGAGCTTTAGGCCGGGTCTTGGCCGGAATCGTGGGCTTAGCCGTGGGGTCGATGTGTACCATCACCCGGGAGCCCTCGATGGTCGCCTGTGTGCCCAAGTCCGCAGACAGGTCGCGCAGCCTTCGCGCGATCTTGGCCGCTCGCTGCGTAGAGGGATACACGGGGCCCATGCGCGCGCGGTCAATCCACACGGGCGTGGCCTTGATCTGCCAGCGCCCGCCCTCTTTCCACCACAATTCGAACAGCGCGCTCTCCATCCGCTCGCCTTCACGCTGGTCGAAGACGAAGTTGCCCATGCTGTACAGAATCGGCTTGCCCTTGTATACGCCAATGCCCTGCAAAGTGTGGGGGTGATGGCCCAGAATGCAGTCGGCCCCGGCATCAATCACAGACAGAGCCGTCTTTCGCTGCCTCTCGCTACGCTTGCCGTGGTACTCCTCCCCCCAATGGACCGAGACGAACAGCACATCGCAGCGTTTTTTCGTGCGAGCGATCTGATCATACACGGCCGTGGGGTCAGCGTCTATCTTGCAGTAGGAGCCGTGCTGGAAGCTCAGGTCAGTATAGGCCATGAAACCGACCTTTACGTCCGCCACGTTGAAGACGACGGGCTCCCAGCTTCGCTCCTTGTCGCGGTTGGCCCCCACGTAGGCGATGCCGTTTTCGTCCAAGACGTCCAGTGTCTGCTCGACGCCCGCCCGCCCGGCATTCAGGGAATGGTTGTTCGCCAGGGAGACCACGTCGAAGCCCCCGTCCAGGATGACCTGGACGGTTTTCGGGTCGGCCCGGAAACAGCAGTTGGCCGGGTCATGGGGGCCCTCGGTAGACAGAGGACACTCGAGATTGGCGAAGCTCAGGTAGGGAGCGCGGGTCTGAGCACGGACCTTGGCCAGGACGGTCTCGGCCCCGTTCTGGCGAATGCGCCTGGCCACGCCGCGGTCAAGCATGATGTCGCCCACCGCCGCCATCCAGAGCATGCGAGGCTTTGGCTCGGGCTCCGGTGCGGTGGGTGGGTGATCCGTCGCTGACGGCGCCGCTCGCGTCAGGGCGGCGCGTCCCGCAGAAGCCCTCTGTGCGGCGGGCGTACCCGCGCCCTGGGCCGAGCCGTGTCGGCAGCCCGTTGCCAGCACCAGGGCTGTGGCCGCAGCCACTAGCTGCAGGGCCGTCACCGTCGATGACACAACCCGCCCACGGGCAACCATGAGGGCCGCGAGCTTTGCAGGACGCCGTTCGGGGATCATTGCGCAGTCCCTCTCGGGGAAGATGGGAGGCATGGCTTGGCTGCTCGCGGTGGGTCCAGGTGCGGTGATGGGCACATGTTCAGACTGAAGGAGATGATACCGGACAAGTGATGTATCGTCAAACGGGCGGATATGCTGAATATCCATATAAGATGCTTGACAGCATTACACTAAAGCATTATCATATCAGTCATGTAGGGTGTTCGCCCAACCTACCATACCCAACCTTGGGGGTGTACCACAATGTCGATGCGTGACCCTTGGAGCACTATGCGAACCATGATGGATGAGATGGATCGATGGGCCAGGACCGGCCTCGCGCGGCGCGGCCAGGAGCTCGCCGACGCGCTCGGGTACCTGCCCATGGATGTGGCCGAGACCAACGAGGAGTACATCCTGACGGCAGAGCTGCCCGGCGTATCCATGGACAACGTGCAAGTGAACGTTGAGGACAACGTGATCACGATCAGTGGCAACAAGCCCGCTCCCGAAGACAGTGAGAACGTGACGTACCACCGCATTGAGCGGCCTTACGGCAGCTTCCAGCGATCGGTGGCCTTGCCCACCAACGTGGATCCGGAGCAAGTCAGCGCCGCCTATCGCGACGGCATCCTGGAGATCAAGATAGGCAAGCGTGAGGAAACCAAGCCCAGGAAGATACAGATCACCGCCGCCGAGTAGCGCCGACAGGTGCTTGGCGTGCCCTGAGCCAGACACACACCGGCCGCCCTTCAACGGGCGGCCGGTGTGCTGCAGGGTGGTTGCCGCAGATGGCAAGCACAGGCAGAAGGCCCCGCGCCGATCAGGGGCGAATACCCCCCTCAGCGACCGTGGGACGCCTCTTGTTTGCCCGCGTCCCACGCGACCATGAGACGGGCGGAGGCATGCCATGCCCTTCGAATACTGCCCCCAGATATTGACCCCCGACTACTGGCCCGCCACCTTGAAGCAGATTGAGGACTACCTGCGCCGCCTAAGGAAGGGCCGCGTACAGACCTTTGGCCTCAGCGCGGGCAATCGCTCGCTGTGGTCGGTGGTGTACGAGGCCGAACAGGCTGAGCAGACCTTGTTTGTCATCGGCGGCACCCACGGCCACGAGCCGGGGACGTGCGTCGCTTGTCTGAACGCGATGCACGTGCTGGAACACGGTCGCGACTTGAAGGGCGATCCACTGGTGGCCCTCACGCAGGCCTCGGCCAAGCTGAACGTGGTGTTCGTCCCGGTGCTCAACGCCGACGGGCGCGACAGGATGCCCGCGGGCTTTCATTCGACCATGCCGGAGAACACAAGTGCTTACGAGCGCGGCATCACCGATCAGTACCAGATCAACCAGGGCCCGGACAAGGAGTTGCTGGATGGTGTCGACCCCGAGCAGATGGTGCTCCTGGGCGGGCGGTACAATGACGCGGGCTACCTGATGAACCGGCCCAAGAGCGTGACGCACACCGACAGCACCGAGGTACGGCAGCTTCTGAGTTGGAGCGAGGAACATCCCCCCGATTGCCTGATCGACCTGCACGCCTGCGGCTCGAACTTCTTCATCATGAACCGCGGGTTGCCCGCGGACCACCGCCTGAAGGTGCGCGGGATCAACGAGCGGGTCACGGGCATCCTGAGGGAGCGCGGCAGCCAGATCGGTCCCATCCACGGTGACACCGAGCCCCCCGAGGGCGGCACCATGGGCAATGTGCGCATGTTCCACCACAAGTTCGGGACGCTGTCGATGGTGTTCGAGGGCCGGCAGGGCTACATTACGCATCCGCCGTTGGCCGGGTACGACCGTATCGTGGACGACTACCTGACCGTGATCGGCCAGGCGGCGGAATACGGGGTGCAGGAGGGTTTCAGGCCATGAGACGCATAGGCGGGGCGGCGGTGTGGCTACTGATGGCGGCGGGAGCGGTCTTGCTGGCCGGCTGCTCGGGAGACTCTTCAGCGGAGAGCTTCACCTTTGCAGCCTTTGGCGATTGCAGGCCCGGCACCGACCCGTACTCCCCGGTGCTGCTTGCGATGGCCCAGGATATGGCCCTTCACAAGCCGGCCTTCATCGTGGGCACGGGTGACTACATCGAGGGTTCCAGCACTGAGGCGACGGTGCGTCGGCAGTATGATGGCTTTTTCACGGCGCTGGCGCCCCTTCAGTCTCTGGGGACGATACCGGTGGCCCTTGCGCCGGGCAACCATGAGATCCGAGGTAGCCGAAGGAACCAGGAGTTGTTCGAGGAGTACTTTAAGCACCGGTATTTCAGCTTCGACCACGGGGGCAGCCATTTCATCATCCTGGACAGTGAAGAGCCCGGCCTGGATGCCCGGATCGGGGGCGACCAGCTCGTGTGGCTAAAGGACGACCTGGCCCGCCACCGCTCGGCGAAGCTGTGCTTCGTGTCTCTGCACCGGCCTCTGTATCCCGTAGACGGGCACAAGGGCGGCAGCATGGACAAGTTCCCAGCCCAACGAGACGCCTTGCACGAGTTGTTCGTGGCCGAGGGCGTGGACTGCGTGCTGAGCGGCCACGAGCACCTGTTCAATCAGCAGCGCAAGGACGGCATCGAGTACATCATCACAGGAGGCGCCGGGGCCCCCCTGTACGCCTCCGTTGACGAAGGCGGCTTCTACCACTATCTGCTGGTGCATGTCACCGGTCACTCGTATCGTATGGACTTGCGCAGGCCAGTCGGCTAGCACACATGAGACCAGTTGCGCTCGCGAGCCCCTCGCTTGCGGGCGCCCGAGGAGTGAACGACCCTTGAAGTCCGGACCGGACCTCTCCACACTGCTGGCACAGATTGCCGTGACCCAAGACGAGAAGGGCAAGTGGCTGGAACGCATCAAAGCTGAGTTAGGCTTCGCCGCGCGTCTGATCCAAGCTCACCCCGGACAAGCCGGGGAATGGCAGCCCCTCATCGAGGGGGCCACCCGCGATCTGCTGGCCGGAATGCAGGGCGGCGAAGCCGACATCGCCGACCTCGTGGCCCACGCCGAGCAAGCCCTGGCGCCCGTGGCTGAGGCGGCCAAACAGTATGCCGTCTACTGCTGCGGACATGCCCACATTGATATGAACTGGATGTGGTCGTGGCCTGAGACGGTCTCGGTCACCTATGACACCTTCTCGACAATGGACAAGCTCATGGACGAGTTTGAGGGCTTCCATTTTTCGCAGAGTCAGGTGTCCGTGTATCACGCGATGCACAAATACGCCCCCGAGCTGTTTGAGAAGATGAAGCAGCGCGTGGCCTCCGGCCGCTGGGAGGTCACGGCGAGTCAGTGGGTGGAGGGCAGCAAGAACCTGGCCGCCGGCGAGATTCTCTGCCGGCATCTGCTGTACACGCGGCGCTGGCTCAAACAGCACATGGGCATGCCCTACGACGAGGTGAAGATCGACTGGGAACCCGACACATTCGGGCACTGCTGGACGCTACCGGGCATTCTCGCCCGCGGGGGGGTCAGTCGCTACTACCACCACCGCAGCTCCGGGCCTCAGTTCCAGCAGATGGCATCCGGGCAAGCCTCCCAACTGTACTGGTGGGAGGGCAAGGATGGCTCGCGCATCCTCACATTCGATGATTCGCCCAACGGCTACAACAACGAGATCACGCCCCACATGACGCATCTTCTGTTCGCCCTGGAGCGCCATACCGGTCTGAAGCGCATGCTGTGGGTGTATGGAGTGGGCGACCATGGGGGCGGCCCCACGCGGCGACATCTGCGTGCTGCACAGGAGATGATGCAGTGGCCCGTATGGCCCCGGGTCAAGCTCACCACCACGGATGAGTTCTTCTCCGACGTGGAGCGCGACATCGCCCAACAGGGCCTCGAGCTGCCCGTACATCACGGAGAGCTCAACTTCGTCTTCGAGGGCTGCTATACCTCAGAGAGCCGGATCAAGTTCGCCAACCGCACAGCGGAGAACGACCTGACAGACACCGAGGCCACGGCGCTGATGGCCGACCGTATATGCGGCACGCCGTACCCCACCGAAGCGCTGCAGGAGTGCTGGCAGCGGGCCATGTTCATGCAGTTCCACGACATCCTGCCCGGATCGGGCGTGAAGGAAACGGTCGAGCACGCCATGGGCCTTCTGCAGGAGAACCTCGCGACCACGGGGATGATCCGCACGCGGGGCCTACGCGCGATCTCAGAGCGCATCAACACCTCGGCTCTTGCGCCGAAGGCCCTACCGGGCGCCACCGATATGGGTCTCGGGGCGGGTGTGGGTAACGATGCGTGGTGGAGTGGCATGTCCTCGGTGGGAGGGGGCGAAAGTGGCGGCGATGTCCTGGTGGTCTTTAACCCGGCCTTCTTCCCACGCACGGAACTGGTGCGGGTCAAGATATGGAACCGAGACCTGCAGCGCGGCAATGTCATCGTCCGTGATGCCCGGGGCAACACTGTGCCCGGTCAGGTTATCGAGACGGGCAACTACTGGTGCCACAGCTTCAGTGTGGTTGCCTTCCCCGCCGCAGAGTTGCCGGCTTTGGGTTATCGTGCCTATGTGGTGGAGCCCGGGACCTGCGAGGCCCCCCAGAGCGGGGCCTACCTTCGCGAGTTGGGCCGCCCCATCTACCGCCTGGGGTACGTGCAGGCGCAAAGCCCCAGCCCGGTGGCACTGGGCAACGAGTTCATCGAGGTAACCGTTTGTCCCGACAGCGGCGGGATCGTGAGCTGCATCGACAAGCAGACCGGCGTCGAGTTCGTCCCGGAAGGCACCGTCTTGGGCGCCCTGCAAAGAGAGCAGGAGGCCCCCCACGGTATGACCGCCTGGCAGCTTGCGCCCATTACCGATCAGGTGGAACTGCTCGAGGGCTGCACCCTGGACATGCTTCAAGAGGGCCCGCAAGTTGCCGCCGTCAGGCTCTCGGGCAAGCACAATGATTCAGAGTACAAACTGACCATCACCATCGCCAACGGCGTTGCACGCATTGACTTCGATCTCGAGGTGAACTGGCTGGAGCGCGGCGCGCCCGACACCGGCGTGCCGGCCTTGCGCGTCTCCTTCCCGCTGGCGGTGGAGGAGGGCAAGGCGAACTTCGAGATCCCCTTTGGCGCCATTGAGCGAGAGGCCGACGGCGAGGAGGTCCCGGCTCTGAACTGGGCCGACCTCACCGGCACGACCGCCGACGGGCAGACGGCCGGCATCACCCTGGTGAACAACAGCAAGTACGGGCACCGGGCCTATGAGGACGCCCTGCGGCTGACACTGCTGCGCTCGAGCTACGACCCCGACCCGCTGCCCGAGCTGGGTCGCCACCAGATACAGTTCGCACTGGTACCCCACGCAGGCGGCTATGAGCCCGCCGGCGCCATCCAGGCGGGCTACGCCTTCAACCACGCGCTGATGCCGGTGAGTACCACCGCCCACGCGGGAGACCTGGACCCCGAGGCCTCGGGCCTGCAGATCCAGACGCCCAACATTATGGTCGCGGGCCTCAAGCGGGCCGAAGACTCCTCGGCGGTCATCATCCGGCTGTTTGAGTTCGAGGGCAAGCCGACCCGGGCGCAGGTCCGCCTGGCGGAGGCCCTCGCCACGAGGGGCTGCGAGGTTGTGGAGACCGACCTGTTGGAGCGGGCATTGGACGACAACTCGGCCCGGATCCAGGGCGATGTGCTCAGCGTCGATGTCCCGCCCTTCGGGATCGCGACGGTGAAGATAACGAGCTAGTACGCAACCACCGCGGTCAGCGACATGAGTGCGCAGGGGCCCGGCCCGGCCCCGTCTGGCACGTCGGCGGCACGCTGCGTGGCGCTGCCTTCGGGTTGTGTCTGGGTCCCGTCGCCATTCCGCTGAGCGGACCCAGTGCTCGCCTGGCTCAATCTGTGTCCGGTGGGCATGCGGGAGCTGCCTCGCGAGGGCTTCCGTTCGGTCGCCGCGCCGGGAACGCTTCGCGCCGACTCGGGCGCTAGGCATGGCTTCCTGGCGCTATTGGCGCGGAGATTGGGGGTCCGGGGGAGCAGCGGTACCCCGGCGGGAGCGGGCAGAGCCCGCGACTTAAGGACGCGAATTGTGCCTGGTAGGTACTAGGCAATGGCAGCAAGGAGAGGTAATCATGCCCATCACCCGTGAGGAAGCCCTCGCAATCCTGCATGAATTCACGCACAACGAGAACCTGCGCAAACACGCCTATGCCGTCGAGGCGGCGATGCGCGCCTATGCGCGGAAGCTCGGCGAGGATGAGCAGCAGTGGGGATTGGTGGGGCTGTTGCACGACTTCGACTGGGAGGTGCATCCCACGATCCCCGACCACCCGGTGAAAGGCGCCGAGATCCTGCGCGAGCGGGGGGTGCCCGAAGACACCATTCAGGACATCCTGTCTCACGCGCCACACACTGATGTCCCGCGAGACACGCCCATCCGTAAGGCCTTGTTCGCCGTGGACGAGCTGACGGGGTTCATCGTCGCGACGGCGCTGGTACGGCCCTCGCGGAGCCTGTCTGATCTCAAGGCCAAGTCGGTGCGCAAGAAGATGAAGGACAAGTCCTTTGCGGCCGCGGTTAGCCGTGAGGACATCACCCAGGGCGCAGAGGCTCTGGGCGTCGAGATGGGCGAGCACGTGCAGTTCGTCATTGATGCTATGAAGCAGGTGTCGGCTGAGTTGGGCCTGTGATCCGGGTGGCAGGTCATATTGACTGATCCCGCGTGGCAGACCGTGTTGCTATCGGCCCTCGCCGGTAGTCTGGGGTGGGGCATCCGGGGTGTATTCGGCGGCCAAGGCGGCGCCATGGTGCCCGGCGCATTGATGGGTGGCGCCCTGGCGGTGGGCGGAAGGGCGCTGGGGCACGATACCGACGCGCTTATCTACGCCGCCGCCGGCGCCGCAGGGTTCAGCATTGGCGGGGTCACGACATACGGGCAGACGCTGGGCCTGATGCACAATGAGCCCAGGCCCACCACCTACTGGTGGGGCGTGCTTGGTTGCTTCCTCAAGGGTGGACTGTGGTTCGCGCTGGGAGCGTCCTTTCTGGGGCTCGTTGTCGCGGGCCATGTGTTCAGCCTGGGGCACATGCTGCGTCTCGGCTTGCTTGCGAGCATCGCGGCCCTCATTGGGAAGCGGCTGCTGAACTGTCCCCTGCAGCCACCGGAACGCTACCCGCTGGTGTACTTCTCGCGACGCGCGTTGATCGACCTTGAGAAAAGCCCGCCCCGGCAGGAATCCTGGGGCGGGCTGCTGCTTGGGCTGTTGGCCATCGCGGCCTACGTCCAGTTCGTGCTCGGTAATCCTGCCGTGAACGCCATGGCGTTGGTCGGCTTTATCGGCGGCGGCGCAGGATTCGCGGTCGGTGAGATGATCCAGGCGTGGGGCATCTGGCGCAAGCCCCTTGGGGACAAAGCCCAGCCATGGATGGACTGGTGGAAGGTCATGGAGATGACCTTCGGCCTCATTGGGGGCGCCGCCATCGGGCTCGGCTACGTATGGCTTGGGCACGATGTCGGCTCGGGTGCGACCGTGCCCGGCCAGAATCATCTGGCCGGTGTCACACTCACCGCCTTGTGGGTCGTACCTATACTCATGGCTGCCAATGGGGCAATACTGCCCGAACGAATCTGGGACGCGCCCGTGGTTTTGGGCATGGTCATGCTCGCCGGCATCAGCGCCGGCGGCGCCACTCCGGTCCTCCTTGTCTGGGCGGTCATCTCATACGTGTCGTCGGTGGACACACTGCAGCGCTGGCGAAGGGGACTGTCTCGGGCGGCCTACGGCCGTTGGCGGGTCTTGCTCGGCCTGGGCGGGGTCTGCCTGGCAGTGGTGGGGCTGTACGCGGCGCCCATTCTCGCAAGCTGGCCCGCCGCTTACGTGCTCATGGTCTCAGTGACGCAGACTGCCCTGACGTTGGTCAAGGCCCTGGGTGAGGCGAAAGGGGACTCCTTGGGGCATAGGATGGCGGCGATGCGAGCCGCCTGGCCGGTGGAGGGCAGCTTCGTGGTTCTCACGCTGGCCGTGAGCGCCCTGGCGGCTTCGGTGTGACCGGCGCAGTCACGCGCCCCGATGAGTGGGCGGCAGGCGCTGACCGGCATGATCTACTCGAAGCGGCCCGCGGTACCAAGCACGAAGGGGTTCCAGTAGGTCCACAGGTGGTACCATGCCAAGAAGTTGAGCGATAGGAACGCCAATGCCACGATCACCATCATCGGGGTCCGCATCCGCTCGGGGAAGAGCTGCTTGAGGCCCAGAGCAAAGGGCATGGTGAGGCCCGGCAGGAAGGGCAGCAGATAGCGGCCGCCCTGGTAGACGCCGGCGTGCACGAAGATCGACACCCAGATGCACGAAAGGTAGATGGCCCCGAAGCCCGCGGCGGACAGGATGATGGCCTCCGCGCGTCCGCCCGTGAGCCGGACTCTGCGGCTGAGCACGCGCCACAGCCCCACGACCACTCCCACAAGGCCCAGCGCCGTCAACACTCGCAAGATGCCATAGACTACCGGGTGGGTCCAGTCGGGGAACCACACGGCCCCGGCGAAGACGCTCACCCACAGGCCGTTGACCGCCCGCAGCAGCAAGGTGCCCACGTAGCCGGTGATAAGCGCATCGAACTTCGTCAATGCGTCGGGGATGAGGCAATAGCCCCCCGGCACCGGGATGAAGGCGCCGTGTAGCTGCAGGTTGCGCAGGTACCACCAGGCGCAGACGACGACGCAGGCCGCGGCCGACACCAGCCCCCGGGTCCAGAACCTGCCATCAGCCCAGAACCTTCTACCATGCTGCCACACGAGGGCGACGGCGATCACAGGCACGCAGACCGTCAGCGCCGAGGACTTGATCAGCGCCCCCACCCCGGTCAAAGCCCCCCACAGTGCCGCCGATGCCAGCGACCGGGACGCCCACTGCTTGACAGACACCAGATACAGCAGCAAAGCGCACAGCACCAGGGTACCGACGTCGTTATTGAGTGTGCCCGCGGGGACAAACAGATTCGGCCACCACGCTGTGAGCGCGAAGGCAAACAGGCTGGTGCGTCGATCATCCCCGCAGGCCCGACGGATGACCGGGAACCACAGAAGCAAGGTCAGCAGGACGAAGAAGGGGGATGTCCAGCGCAGGGCGCGCAACGCCGCCCGGTCGCCATAGGAGTGCGCGACGGCGTAGACGGGCGTCAGTACGAAGTAGTATAGGGGGGGGTGAAGCTCGATAGCGCCGCAGTCCTCGTTGGGATCAGCAGGCGGCAGTGTGCCCTCGTTGGCCAGCCACTCGATGTATGGGTAATGGCGGCTTGTCTCGTCCGGGCCGTACCCGAGCTCCATCACATAGCCATACGTGATCGCCAGCGCAAGATACACTGCCGCGATGGCCCACACCATCGGGTCCTTGCGGGGCAGCCAGTTCTCCGTCATGGAGGGCGTGCTATTGGGCTTGCTCATCGCGTTGGCAGTCCAGTGGCGGGAGGCCGTGTCAGTCGTGCGGCGAATTGTAACCCATGTCTCAGCCTCAGGCAAACACGGGAGCTAGATACCCTTGAGTGCGCTGCGCCAGTCCACGACGGCCGTTATCTGCACACTGAATGAGGAGGCGACCCTGGCCGAGGTCATCGACGCCGTGCGGCCACACGTCGACGACATACTGGTGATGGACGGTCACTCGACCGATGCCACCCAGGATATTGCGCGGTCCCAAGGCGCCGGGGTGGCGCTGGATAACGGCAGAGGCAAGGGCGCAGCCATCCGGCAGGCCATTGATGAGAATGATGCGGATGTGATGGTCTTCATCGACGCCGACGGATCCCACGAGGCTTCGGACATCCCGCGGTTAGTGACGCCAATCCACCGGGACGAGGCCGACATCGTCATCGGTTGCCGGATGCGGGGCGGCAGCGACGAGCTTGCCGGCGACTGGAGCGGCTTCATCCGCCTGACGGGTCAGAATCTGCTGATGCTGCTCGTGAACTGGCGGTTCCGCACCCAACTGACCGACATGCAAAACGGCTTCCGCGCCATTCGCACCGCTGCCGTGCGGAAACTCAGCCTGGCCGAGAACATCACGACCATTGAGCAGGAGATGACCATCAAGGCCATCAAGGCCGGGATGCGCGTGATCAACGTGCCCAGCCACGAGTATCGGCGCAAGTCGGGGTACTCTCGCATCCCCGTGCTGCGTTGGTCGTGCCGTTATGTATGGACGGTCCTGCGGGAGTTTGTGAAGCCTGCCCGCTCGGCCCTTAAGCCCGAGCATAGATAGAGTGCCGGCGCCATGGCAGGCCCGGGAGGACCGTGGCGGCGCTAGTGCCCGGTAGGCGTCAGCGGCAGGCCGTGGCTCGCCAGCGCGTCACGCAGCTTGCCCATCAGGTCCTCGCCGATCCGGTCACGGGCCTGCGGGTTGTTGCCCTCCCAGCGCAGGACCAATTCCTCTGCCGTATTGGACGCCCGCAGCACGCCCCAGCCGCCCTCATACGTGGCGCGGACACCATCCTGACGATTGAGGTCGGACCCCTCGCTGTAGCTCGCGGCTACCTGCTCGACCACCTGGAACTTGAGGTCATTGGGACACGCGTACCGGGGTGGGTCGGAAGGGTAATAGATGGGGGCCTCCGCGACAATATCTCTCAGAGACTGCTCCGTACGATACAATGCGCCCAGCAAACGGCCGGCGGCATAGGTTGCGTCATCGAACTTGAAGTATGGGTCGTTGAAGTAGCAATGCCCGGTGGTTTCGAAGCCGATCTCCGCTGCCTGCTCGCGCATTCCCTGCAGTATGAAGGGATAACCGCACGCTTCAAGGGACACCGTCCCGCCGTGGGCCAGCACATCGTCAACGATGGACTGTGAGCACCTCACCTCAGAGACGATGGCGGCGGGGCCCTGTGAGAGGACCTCGCGACACACGGGGATCATGTACTCGTCAGGCTGGACCTCGTCCCCGGCGTGGTCCACCACGGCTACGCGGTCACCATCCGCGTCGATGGCGACGCCGATCTCTGCGCCGGTCTGCAGGACCTTTGACCTGAGTGCATCCATCGCGCCGTCCTTAGTCGGGTCGGGGCCGCGGCCGGGGAAGGCGCCATCGGGCTCGGCGAACAGCAGCGTCAGATCGCAGCCTAACGCCTTGAGAAGGCGTGGGGCGGTCAGCGTCCCGCAGCCGTTGCCCAGGTCGAGCACCACCCGCATGGGTCGATCGATCTTGAGCTGCTGCTCTGCCAGGCGGAAGTAGTCCGGATAGAAGTCCCTCTGCTCATAGCCGCCCTCGCCCGAGGGATAGCCCCCTGCGACAACACGCTCCTTCAGGCGCTGGAGGTCTTCGCCGTAGAAGGGTCCGTCTCCCATGCGCACCTTGATGCCGTTCTCATCGGCAGGGCGGTGTGAGGCGGTGATGCCCATCCCACCGTCCAGACCCCACAGACCGATGGCGAAGTAGACTCCGGGCGTGGGCGCCTGGCCCACGTCCACCACGTTGACGCCCGTTGACAGGATGCCCTCGATGGCCGCCTGAGCAAGCGCCTCGGAGGTGGTGCGCAGGTCTCTGCCGACTGCCAGAGTAGGGGCGGGACGGTCCACGAACCCGGCGGCGTACGCCGCGCCGATGGCCCGCACGACGTCGGGGGTGATCTCGTCGGCCACCTTGCCGCGGATATCGTACTGCCGGAAGACATGCTGGGGAATGTTGGTCGGCATGCAGTTCGGGCTCCCTGGCGTTGCGTTGGGTTAACCGGGCAAAGCACCCGTGATTATATCCCGGGCGCGCCGACCTGTCTTCCCGCCGCCTTCGCGTGTGTAGCGGCGTCCGCCTCCTGGGTGAGAGCCGGGCGTATGAAAGGCTCTATCTGAATGGGCAATCCAACCAGCAGGGCCGACCCGCGTCGTCGCCCGTAGAAGGCTCGACATGGACGGTTACACTGGTGCCGGGGAACTTGTCTCTGATGCCCTGGGAGACCTCGTCGGTGATCGCATGGGATTGGTCGACGGTCATATGGGGACAGACGAGAAGGTGTAGGTCAACGAACCGTGTGGCGCCGGATTTTCGGGTGCGCAGCTTGTGGAACCGACCCACGGGCTGCGTGGCATCGACCAGGTACTGCTCAATCCACTCGACCTCATCGGGCGGCAGACTCGCGTCGAACAGATCCCGGGCGGCGTCACGCAGCAACCTGTAGGCGGCATGCAGGATCAGCAGGGCGACGGCGATGGCTGCGACGGGGTCTACCCATCGGAGGTCGTGCTAGGGCCACAGGCGTTGGCCGGCCCAGATCACCGACAGGCCCACAACGACACTGGCCGATGTGTACACGTCGGTCCGCAGGTGCCATGCATCGGCCTCCAGCGCCACGGAATCTGTCTTTCTGGCGACCGTGAACAGCATCTGCGACACGACAATATTGACGATGCAGCCGAAAAGCATGACGGCCACACCCAGGCCCGCGGAGCCGACCTCCTCGGGGAGAAGGAACTTCTTCCACGCCTCCCAGATGATCCAGATGGCCGCAATGAATATGAGGATGGCCTCTAAGGTCCCCGATACGTTCTCAAACTTCCCGTGTCCATAGCGGTGATCTTCGTCGGGCTGCTTGCCCGAGGCCTGTACGGCGAAGTAGGCAATCAGGGCGGCCATCAGGTCCAGGCCCGAGTGGATGGCCTCCGAGATTACAGACACGGACCCGATCATGATGCCGACCACGAGCTTGAGCACCACCAGGGTCGTGTTGGACGCGACTGACAGTGCAGCGACACGAGTCTTGGTCTTTTGGCTGTCCACCGCAGATGCACCCCAAAAAAGAAAGCCCTGTGGGCTTGTTGATAGTCCCACAGGGCTGAGCCCTGCTGCTCGAAACGAAAAGCCCGGCCGCACCCACTACGCGCATCCTGGGCCGCCTGTTCGCGCACTATTCTAGCCAAAACGCGGCTGACGGTCAAGCGATCCGGGCAGCCGGGCGCGTCACTGCCCGGCGGTGGCGCGTGCCCCGTTGGCACGCTCCCAGCCCGTGGTGATCCGCCCCCTCGCGTCGGTAGTTAGTCTTTGAAAGCCACCGGCTTGACGACCTCGCCGGTCTCGATGGACTCATTGGCCGCCAGGGGTACGGCCAGGCTGCGGCACGCATCGGCATAGCTGGACTTCAGCAGCGACTGGTCGCCCTTCTTGACGGCCTTGATGAACGTCTTATCGATGTCGCCCAGGAAGTTGTTGCCCACCTCATACACCTGGGGCTCCTTGCCGGCCTCGGAGACCGTCAGCTTGCTGCGGCCGGCGTACTCGATCTTCATGGCCGGACACCAGATGTCCAGCCCCACCTTGCCGTAGCCCTTGGCGAAGCAGCCGGAGAAGATGGTGCCGCACAGGCCACTCTTGAACTGCAGATTCACGCAGGTGGCGTCCTCGACATTGTAGTTCTCGACATCGGTCATCAGGCCGGTGGACCATGTGGCGTGGACCGATGCGACCTCGCCCAACAGGTTGCGCGCCATGTCGAAGGTGTGGATGGTCTGCTCGACGGCCTGGCCGCCGGACTGCTCCTTAACGCGCCACCATGGCACACCGGGCATGCCGCCGATCCAGTAGCCCATGATGAGGGCGGGCTGCTGCTTGCCCAGGAGCGTCTGGATGCGCTTGACGATGTCTTGGTAGCGGTCCTGGAAGCCTGCCGTGGCAACGACGCCGGCCTTATTGATGGCGTTGTTGACACTCCGAGCGGTCTTGATGTCAACGGCGACGG
>Ga0272441_10003235_pt1 | contig 31323 bp, 28 predicted proteins | sample SSMProp6N_FD_193582 | JGI IMG/M metagenome (GOLD analysis project Ga0272441, IMG submission 193582) | Marine sediment archaeal communities from Little Sippewissett salt marsh, Falmouth, MA, United States - SSM-Prop-6N | ecosystem: Environmental > Aquatic > Marine > Wetlands > Sediment ... | reverse complement strand
TATGCGCTTTGCTTCTTCCTACAACTTCCATAATTTCATCCAAACAAAAGTAATCGAAACGAAACCTGATTGTTCAGAAAAACACAGCTTTCAACCCGAGAGTTCCCCGCAAAAACAACTGGAGGAGATCCCTATCGCATACAGGCAGAGTGACGGCAGAAAAAATCAGAAGAACAGCAGACTCAACAGCACAGGTTCATGCTGCATGAAAGGATGCCTGATCTGGGCAGTGCTCTTCATCCTCATGACCGTGGCCGCACTGGTGAGCGGCACCTGGACATTCGAATGGCACCAGCAGGCACCGCCTGTCCCGAAAAAAGAACAACCGCAGATGATTCCAGTCCGAAACCAGCCAGAGATATCAGAGCCGGATACGCGGCAAGCTTCCATCGGGCAACAATTCACATAGCCGGCAATTTTGCTTTTTTTCTTATTATCACTCTTCTGTAAACAACAATCATAAAGACATCAGTTCCATGGAAGGTTCTTTCAACTACACAACCATAATCGCCCCTGTAGCCTACTTTATTCTCGGCATCTTTTTTGTTTTAGGTCTCAACAAATTTATCGGCAAAAAATCACCTGAAAAATAGTGTGTTCAGCGATGGGCAACACGCTTTGTTACAGACTTGTAAAACTGCTTAATTTTTGAAAAAACAAGCCGTAAGCCCGAAAGACCGGATCATTTTCTTTTTGTTGAAATGGGAAAAATATTGTAAATTTTTTACAAAACTGCCTAACAGGCGTGTATACAAAAAAGTTTTTTTATTCACTGCCTTTTTCAACCAAAAACATCAAGCACCATGTCAAACGGATCAAACAATGACCTTTCCGGCGCAATCAGCGGCCTTGTAGACACTCTTGGCAAACTGGGCCAGGCACAGATTGAAATCCTCAACAACACCCTGAAAACCGTGACTTCCATGGTTGAGCCTATGGGTAAAACTGCTACCGATCTTGTTGGCACTCTTGCCAACACCATGAACGACGTTCTTAAAAACGTTACTTCTGCTATCGGCGGCGACAACAAATAAGGCGAAACGTCTTTTTTCAGAAGGCACCTTATGTTCTGCACATAGGGTGCTTTTTTTTTGTATTCCATGATTATACAAGAGTACCTTCAGCGATTATTACCCGGTAAAAACATCTCCGACGTTCTGGTTACAAAAATAACCGGGGAGGCCTCCAACAGGCAATATTTCAGAATTCAGGAAAAAAACAACAGCCGGGTGCTCTGCATCGATCCGGGATTCCGATCGGCTGATCCCGCATCGTATCCGTTCCTCGTTCTGCATAACATCCTGGCCTCTGCTGCCATCGCCGTACCCCGCATCTATGCCGCAGACAATGTATCGGGATGTCTGCTCATGGAAGATTGCGGAAATATGATGCTTCAGGATGCAGTCAGAGAGAAACCTGAACTGACCGAACCGCTCTACCTCGATGTTATCGACATCATGGTACAGATACAACGTATTGAAAAAGAGGGTGATGCCATTGCATTCACCCTCTCGTTCGACCGTGAAAAACTCATGTTCGAATTCGATTTCTTCATCACCCATGCCCTGCAGAACAATCGAAACGTCTCGATGGGGTCCGCCGCGACAGCTCAGCTCAGACGGCAATTCGAATCGATCACAGACGAGCTTACAGCGGAAACCGGGCTTGTGCTCAACCACAGAGACTATCACTGCCGCAACATTCTGATCCATAACCATCAACCGGTCATCATCGATTTTCAGGATGCCAGAATGGGCCTTGCACAATACGACGCAGCCTCGCTGCTCCGCGACTCCTATCACAAGCTTGACGATTCATTGCTGCAACGCCTCCAGCGTTATCATTACGACAGTCTGTTGGAACGAAACCTCTGCAGCACCGCCTTCGATGAGTACCTGCGCCTCTTCGACCTTATGGCTTTCCAGCGCAACATCAAGGCGCTCGGAACATTTTTCTACCAGTCAACTGTTGTGGGAAACAACTCTTTCAAGCAATATATTGAACCCACAATCGCCTATCTTCCCGACTATATAAACCGGCATGCCGAACTCAAAACAGCAGGCAGAATCATCATGGAAACTCTGGCACCATCTTTATCATGAAAGCCTTCGTTCTCGCTGCCGGCTTCGGAACACGACTCAGACCGCTGACCGTCAGCATACCCAAACCACTGATACCCGTCCTGAACATTCCCTCGCTGTGCTACACGCTCTTCCTTCTCAAAGAAGCGGGCATCAGGGACATCGTCTGCAACCTGCACTATCATGCAGATGCCATCGTCAGATATCTCGAAGAGCAGGATTTTTTCGGCATGAATATCATGATCTCGGAGGAAAAAGAGATCCTCGGTACCGGAGGAGGTCTGAAAAAATGCGAATCATTGCTCAAGGATGATGATTTTGTCCTGATCAACAGCGATATTATTACTGATATCAGCCTCGATGCGCTCATCAAGGCCTACCGCAGGAGCGACGCGTCAGGAGTACTCATGCTTCATGAAACCCCCCAGGCTGGAGCTATCGGCCATATTGGTGTTCAGAACGGAATGGTCAAGGATTTCAGGAACATGCGAAGAACGGAACTCCGATCAGACCTTATTTATACAGGAACCGCCGTTCTCAGCCCGGATATCTTCAATCATCTGCAAACAGGGTTTTCAAGCATTGTCGACACGGGCTTTACAGGCCTTATCGATAACGGCGGGGTGGCATCGTATGTACATGACGGACTCTGGCAGGATATCGGTACACTTGAAGAGTACCTCTACAGCTCAACACACAAAAACAGACCGGTTCTGGAGCTTGGCAACCGTATGCAGAACGCTCTCGGAATCAGGCCGCATATGCTTGCCGACGATGCCCGAATCAGTCCGGAAGCAACCGTTACATCATCGGTTATCGGTAAAGGTTGCCAGGTCGGCCCTGGCGCAATCATAGAGAACGCTCTACTCCTGCCCGGCGTCTCGATCGATGAACGACAGATCGTCAGCAACAGCATCGTCTATACAGAAGGAATCATTACTCTCAACCAGGTAATCACGGAGAACCCCGGCTCATGATCGCTACCGGACTGGACCTGCTGCTGCAGGACACCTCGGCACTCAAAGGAAAAAACATTGCTCTGATTGCCAATCAGACATCCGTCACCCGAGATCTCGACTACTCATGGAATGCTCTTGCCGAAAAGGGTATCCGCCTGAAACGGATTTTCTCCCCCGAACACGGGCTTTTTGCAACCGAACAGGATCAGGTGGCTGTAACAGTTCAACCCGAAACAGGCTGTGACATCGTCAGTCTGTATGGGGACTGCATGGAAAGCCTGCTTCCCGATGAGTCCCTCTTCGACGATATAGACATTCTGCTTTTCGATATCCAGGATGTCGGAGCCAGATACTATACCTACGTCAACACGCTCGCCCTGATCATGGAGGCAATAGACGGGCGGGATATCGAGCTCATCATTCTTGACCGCCCTAACCCGCTTGGGGGCATCCATGTCGAAGGACCTATGCCTGACCCCGCCTACCGTTCATTTGTCGGGATTTTTCCTGTACCCGTTCGCCATGCCATGACTCCGGGAGAACTGGCACACCTCTACCGCGATTGGCGAAAAATCGACATCAATCTTACCGTCATCTCATTGCAGGGATGGCAGCGAACCATGAATTTCAGCAAAACAGGCCTCCCCTGGATACCCCCATCTCCGAATATGCCCACCACGGAAACAGCTCTGGTCTATCCCGGGATGTGCCTGCTCGAAGGACTCAATATTTCAGAAGGCAGAGGGACAACAACCCCCTTCCTCCATTTCGGAGCACCGTTCATTGAACCCTATGACCTGAAAAAATCGCTTGACGAACTCGAGCTGGAAGGGGTGATCTTCCGACCGACATTTTTCAAACCGTCGTTTCACAAATACAGCAATGAAGTCGCAGGCGGGCTCTTTCTCCACGTCTGTGATCCGGAAAGCTTCGACGCATTCTCGACCGCTATCGCTCTGACAGCCGCGCTTCAGCGCCTCTATCCGCAAGAACTCCGTTTTCTTGATGAAGTCTATGAATTCAACGCAACCTTCCCCGCATTCGATCTTCTCTGCGGCAGCGGATCGCTTCGCAGGATGATCTCTGAAAACCGCCCGTTTGAGGAACTGAGAGCCTCATGGAAAAAGGATGAGGCAGCATTTCTTTCTGCCAAGGAAATCTTTCACCTCTACTGACCCTGATGCACCATGCAGCCACTTGACCTGTCCATTATCATCGTTTTTCTCCTGGCAATGACCGTGTACGGTATATGGCAGGGGCACACCAACCGTTCGACCGGAGACTATTTTCTCGGAGGAAGAAATCTGCCGTGGATAGTCGCCATGCTCTCAATCGTTGCAACAGAAACGTCTGTTCTGACCTTTGTCAGTATTCCCGGCATCGCCTACAGGGGAGACTGGACCTTTCTTCAGCTCGCCATGGGCTACATTCTCGGGAGAATTCTCGTCAGCGCAATCCTGCTGCCCGTCTATTTCAAGCAGGGAGTCTCTTCCATCTACGAGGTCATCGGAAAGCGTTTCGGAAAACCGATGCAGAAACTCTCTTCCATCGTCTTCCTTATCACCAGAATTCTTGCTGACGGGGTCCGGTTTCTGGCGACGGCTGTCGTCGTCGAAGCAGTCACCGGCTGGCCGATGCCTGTCGCTGTTCTCATTATCGGAGTGGTAACCCTTATCTATACCCTCTCTGGCGGTATTAAAACGGTTGTCTGGCTCGACAGCATCCAGTTCATGCTCTACCTTGCCGGAGGAGTACTCACCATCGGTTTCATTCTTTCATCTCTTGACGCAGATCCGGCAAGCGCCCTGCTCTCTCTTGCCAGGGAAGGAAAGCTCAGGATCATCAATACCGATACCCACCTCCTGAGTAATCCCTGGGCATTTTTCAGCGCTTTTGCCGGTGGAACGCTGCTCTCCTTCGCATCTCACGGCGTTGACTATATGATGGTCCAGCGAGCACTCGGCTGTAAAAACCTTGAGTCGGCTCAAAAAGCAATGATCGGCAGCGGTGTCTTTGTGTTCATACAATTCTCCGTCTTCCTGCTGGCAGGCTCACTTATCTACCTCTATCTTGAAGGAGATCTGAATGTCGCAAAAGACAGAGAATTTGCAACATTCATCGTCAGCTACCTACCGCCCGGCCTCAAAGGACTCCTTCTGGCCGGTGTTCTCTCGGCGGCTATGTCGACGCTCAGCTCTTCGATCAATGCTCTTGCCTCGTCGACCGTCACCGACCTTCTGGGGGGGAAAGCGTCGTTAAACCAGTCCCGCCTGATCAGTTTCGTATGGGCTGCAATACTTATTGCCATAGCGCTGGGATTTGATGAAAGTGACAATGCCATTGTCATTCTCGGACTGCAGATCGCATCGTTCACCTATGGCGGACTGCTCAGCCTCTTTCTTCTCTCGCAGAGCAAAAAAACATTTCACCCCGCAAGCCTTGCTGCAGGGCTCATGACAGGAATGGGCAGCGTTTTTCTTCTTCAGTACGCAGGTATTGCCTGGACGTGGTATATTTCGTTCTCTCTCGTGATCAATATTTCAACCGCTTTTATCGTGAACCTTCTGCTGCCGGCCAGGAATCAGACGTAAAAGAAGAGGCTTTGGAGTACATGACCAGTTTGCATGACATAATTATTTCTCTAAATTAGATATATAGCGTTCCTCACTAACGGCCAACAGCAAAAGAATCATATCATCATGAACAGGATATCAGGCGCATTTACCCAGGGAGCCGAAGCATATGGCCGGTTTCTTGAGGTTTTTATTGACGGACACTGGTGGGTCGTAGGCGATGCACTTGAAAACGTAGGAAAAACCACGAAACGTCTCGGTGCCAACGCCTACCCGCACCTCTACGGAGGAACATCCGGAGGCATGAGAGGCTCCTCTCCCGAAGTTTCCGGCTATGCCAAACCGACAAAGTCAGTCCAGCAGCGCTTCAAGGACTGAACAACCCTACACTCCAGTCAAAAGCAACGGGACGGCATCGTCCCGTTTTCATTCTGCATATCAAAAGATCTTTTGAACGTAATCAGGGGAATACGTAAATTCTTTTTAAATATTATTCAAGCCTCACTCAAACGTTCAATTCTAACCACAGGAGATCATCATCATGGCAAACGAAGGAACAACAAATGCTGCAGATGCCATTTCAGGCGCAATCAACAGCCTTGGCAATCTTGCCGTATCGCAGATCAAGGTTATTGATAACAGCATTCAGTCGCTGATGCCAACAATCAACAACGTCAGCAAAAGCCTGGGCAGCACTCTTGAAACAGGCGTCAAAACCATGAACGATTCACTCGCATCACTTTCCGCCCCGGCAAACTCGCTCCTGGAGACATGCGGAGAAGTCGCAGCAACAGGCATCAAAGCTGTCAGCAGCATTGCATGGAAAGGTGCGGAAATCGTCGGCTCAGTCGGCAACAACGCCCTCTCGATCGTCCAGTCAGGAATTTCGACCGTCGGCAATGTAGCCTCCTCCGTCCTTCCTAGCAAAAAAATCTAAAAAAACGCATCTTCACACAAAAAGCCTTCTTTTCTGAAGGCTTTTTGTGTTTTTATATTAAAAAGTTAGGTATAGCTAATTAATTTTTTATTTTTTCAACAACCGTTATAACCTTGAGGTAATAATGAAATAAAACAAATCGCTCTATCATGAAAAGAAACGTAACCACCCGGACAATCGGCCTGCTGCTCTCCCTCCTGCTTCTTACCGCTCCATCAATCGCCAAAGCCGACGACACCCATTCATGGAACACGCTCAGCGCCAAATTCACTCTCGACCAACACTGGATGCTGCATGCCGGATCAGACCAGAAATTTGTTGACGATATGACCGAATACGGCATCTGGACCCTCTTTGCGGCCCCTTACTACAAAGCAGCAACAAACCTCCTGCTGGGATTTGAGGTCCGCCATCAGGAAACAAAAAAAAATAACCTGTGGGTCGAAGAGAACCGTTTCACACCTGTCGTCATCTACAAAAAACGATCGAAACCGGCTTACATAACACTGAGAGAACGTGTCGAATACCGCACACGAGAGGCGGGGAACTACTGGGTAAGCCGCAACTATATCAAAGCGGGACTCAATACCGGACCGGTTTCGCCCTATATCTCAAATGAGCTCTTCTATGACCTGAACCTTGAAAAATTCAATGAAAACCGCCTTGCAGCAGGTCTTGATATCGCGCTGTCGAAAAAAGTACTGGCCGGGCTCTACTATATGTACAAATCAAACGAAAAACAAGGCGACTGGTCCGGCACCAACATCGTTGGCACAGCCCTTACCGTCAAACGGTAAGCAATGCCCAAATACCACAACAGAAACCTTTTAATCCTGCTCACTGTTTTCATTCGCTGATCAGCCATATGAAATAAAAGCTCCTGCAAACATGCTCTATCAGTTCGAAAACTGGAAACGCTTCACCTCCGACGGCATTGCAATCTATGCCAGTACCTCCACAGCAAACTGGTTTGTCCCGAACCCTGCCGGAGATCAGCTCCTTGATCATCTTGCAAGACCGGGAGCACTGAACGGCAGCGCGGAGCACCTTGCATTTCTTGCGCGACTGCCGTCAGCAGTTGACAACGCCTATGAAGGAAGAAGCCGGTTGCTCAAACTCGAGCATATTCGCGAACTGTGGCTTCATATCACAAACCGCTGCAATATGGCCTGCTCCCACTGCCTCTTTGCTTCATCACCCGAAGAGCAGGAAGAGCTCTGTGCAGAAAGAATCCTTGAGCTGGCAGAAGAAGCATGGGGCGCAGGATGCAGGCTCTTTGCCCTCACAGGCGGTGAGCCGCTGGTTCACCGTGAAATCAACACGATCATACGAGGCCTGCTCGACCTTCAGGATGCCCATGTGGTCATTCTTACCAACGGACTCCTTGCTGACAGAGTCACGACAGCGTTTACTGATGATCTTGACCGGATACATCTGCAGATCAGTCTCGACGGCATCGGCGAAAAACATGACGAGCTGCGCGGCAAGGGGGCGTTCAGCAGGTTGACGTCAACCCTGCAACAGCTCCATGCACAAGCAGTCCCCGTGACGCTCTCGATGTGCGTCACACGCGATAACATGCAGGATATGGAGGATGTCATCGTCTTCAGCAAAGAGCATGGCGTGACCAATGTGCACTTCATGTGGTATTTTGTTCGCGGACGTGGAGAAGAACAACAGTTTGTCGATCCCCTGAAAATCTTCGGTAATCTCCGTCGTGCTGCTGCAAAAGCAGAACAGCTGGGAATCCACATCGACAATATCGAATCACTCAAAACACAGGTCTTCGCCCCTCCTGGTACTATCCATGACGGCAGTACCGCTGGATGGGAATCCCTTGCCATCGGTCCTGACGACAAGCTCTACCCGACCGCTGCCCTGGTGGGCGTTGCTGAACTGGCAACACCACTCGACAAGGGCATCGTCGCCGCCTGGAAAGAGAGCCCTGTGCTTGAGCGTATCAGAAAAACCTCGATCGTCGACGACTCCTCTCCTCTTCGCCATATACTTGGTGCCGGTGATCTCGACCACTGCTACCTCTCTAACGGCACCTTTTCTGGTGCAGACCCCTACATGCCGCTCCACGAGGCAATCGCGCTCTGGCTTATCACCGCCAAACTTCCTGACACTCCTGAAAGCCGCAAACCAGCGATCCGTTTGCAGATGGGAGAAATCCTCGAAAGCTGCGGAGCTCACGGAAGCATTTCCCTTATTCACTCGAACTGCCTTCTGGCAACGGCAACGAATGAGAGCCTCTCCTCCATACAGGAATTCTATAGCTCGGCAACCGGCGACAGCAACAAGGAAATTCTCAACCCGGTCGGTTATGACGCCTCACTGATCAGCCATATTCCCCAGGCCTATAGATTCAGAGGATACGGCTGCGGCAGTCCGGTGATGGATGCAGCCATTGAAGAGGGGGAACAGGTGGTTGACCTGGGATGCGGGAGCGGCGTCGAATGCTTCATTGCTGCCAGGATGACCGGTCGCAATGGTTCTGTAACGGGAATCGACATGCTTGACCCGATGCTGGAACTGGCGGCAAAAGCCGCACCAGGCGTTACCGATGCACTCGGCTACAGCAACGTCACCTTTCGTAAAGGAATGCTTGAAGAGCTTCCTCTCGAAACCGGTTCGGCAGACGTGGTGCTCTCCAACTGCGTCATGAACCTCTCGCTCAACAAACGGCAATCCTACAGCGAAATACTTCGCATCCTCAAACCCGGCGGAAGAATGGTTATTTCCGATGTCGTCTGTGAAACGGAGCCCGACGCCGCCATCCGCAACGACGAAACCCTCAGAGGAGAGTGCATCGCAGGCGCTCTGAGCGAAAGCCACCTGCTTGCGCTGCTTGCGGAAAGCGGCTTCGACGCTATCCGCCTGATCAAGCGTTTCCCATACAGAGTTGTCAATGGACACCAGTTTTTCTCACTCACCTATACAGCCTCCCGACCTCAACAAAAAGAACCGGTAAAAGTCATGTACCGCGGACCGTTGCCGTGGATACTGTCCAACGGGGGAACATTGCTTGCAAGAGGAAAATCAGTCACCATCGACCGGGCAGAAGCAGAAGGGCTCGGCGACTCGCTCTTTCTTTTCGATGAGAATGGCTACGTCACCAATGTCGAAGGGGAAAACTGCTGTTCATGCGCTATCGCTCCGGAAGAGCAGCCCGCAACGGCTGAATCTCTTAAACCATCACAGGACGAAAGTCATCGTTCCGGATGCATGGTCTGCGCCAAACCGCTTATCTATGAAGAAGAGGAACATTCTCGAACCTGCAGTTACTGCGGACAAACGTTCAAAACACAGACCGTCTGCTCAGAAGGGCACTTTGTGTGCGACAACTGCCATGCCGACGATGCCGTCGATGTCATCCGCCATCTCTGCCTGACAACTGAAGAAACCGATATGCTCAAGCTCTTCGAGCATATCCGCAGCCACCCGGCCACGAACATCCATGGGCCCGAATACCACGCCATGGTACCGGGAATCATACTGGCCACATGGAGAAACCTGGGAGGTGATATCATTGATATGAACATCGAAAGCGGTATCAGTCGCGGTAAAACAATAGTCGGCGGATCATGCGGATTCATGGGCATCTGCGGAGCTGCCGCAGGAGCCGGTATTGCCTTCAGCATCATGCTGAAAGCCAACCCGCTCAAAGCGAAAGAACGAAAATCGGCCCAGCAGGTCACCGCGGCAATCCTTGCTCATATTGCCAGGCTCAAAGCTGCCCGATGCTGCCAGAGAGACTGCTGGATCGCACTGACAAAAAGCGCTGAACTCTCCCGTGAGCTGCTCGCAATCCCACTCAAAGCAGACCATAGTGTCAGCTGTACCCAGAAAGAGCTCAACAATGAATGTCTTGGAAAGGGATGCCCGATCTACTGAACACAAAGCGCGGGCGCCGCGCTTTGTTATCATGCATAGTCTCTCTTCATCATCCAGAGCGCCCGCGCCCAAACCGGTTTTTCATCCTTTTTGCAAGCCCTCAAAACAATAATCAAGCGACTGCTGAGGAGCTTCCTCCTCGGTGACAACCTCAAAGGTGGTCTTCCAGGCCTTCTCGTTCGTCAGCGAAAGCACCAGCAGTTCAGCAACGTCAGACCGGTTGGTAAAACCGTTCCAGATCCTGTCGCCCTGATCTGTTTTGAGCTTATACTGCAGAGGTTCGCCATCCTTCAATCCGCCAGGGCGAACGATCGTATAGGTCCGACCATCCTGTGAAAAGATCTCTCTCACATGGTTCTCGCCCTCAAGCTTCATGGAGAGCACTCCGCCAAACAGATTCAAAGGATGAAACCATTTTGTCACCGCAATCGAGCTGACCAGCCCAAAATGCTTCACTCCCGCTTTTGCGGCTTCATCAGCCAGCCTCTTGACGCCATCCCGATCAACCTCACCCGGAGAAGCCTCTCCGAAAACCTCACTTGATCCTAATGCGGAAATAACCGCACTGCACCCCTTGACAGCCTTTGCTATATCGTCGTTGCTCTGAATCCTGCCAACCACAACATCAACATCCCCCAATGATGCGGCCTTCTCCACAGAACGCACCAGCACCCGTACACCAACACCATACTGCTGAAGTCTTCTGACAATCCAGGTACCGGTCTTTCCGGTCGCCCCAGCCACCAGAACAGTCCCCGTATATCCGATTTTTTCAGTCATTATCTTGTCAATTGCAGTGCCGTTACAGGCACTTGTTTCATAAGATTTTTCATACCTCTATACATGAACCCTGTCCAGAATGATTAAGTTTCTTGGAAACCAAAAGAGTGGACAGAGTACAACGCACCATAACCGGCCGAAGCAAGCCTTTGATTGTCAGAAAGAATTGTTTTTATTGCGCACTATGAGTGTTCTGCTGATGATTATCGCTTCTGCCTGCTTCGCGACCATGGCCGCCCTGATCAAGGCTCTCGGGCCATCACTGCCGATACCGGAGATCATTTTCTTCCGCAGCATCCTCCCCCTGCCGTTCTTTCTGGCAGTGCTCCTCATCAAAAAACAGCGCATCTTTGTCGTTGCCTGGAAGACACTGATCCTGAGATCGCTCTTCGGCTTTCTTGCCATGAGCGGCTTTTACTTCGCCCTTATCCATCTTCCTCTCGCAGAAAGCGTTTTCCTCGGCAGAACGCAGCCACTGATCCTCGCCCTTCTCGCTCCATGGGTGGTCAATGAAAAACCTACAGGAGCGGTCTGGATTGCGATCGGCACCGGACTGCTCGGCGTCATCTGCATCATTCAACCATCGTTCGGATGGATGCCAGCAGCATGGGCAAGCATCGGGGCCGCATCGGCCTCAGCCATGGCTCATCTGCTGGTACGCCGTCTCAACCGCACCGATGCTCCAGTGACAATCGTAACGAACTTCTTTCTCGTTTCAGCTATCCTGAGCGGCGTGTGGACAGCCGCAGTCTTCACTCCGCCAGTCGCCTCCCAATGGGCCCTTCTGATCGGCATAGCGCTCTTTTCCACCTTCGGTCAGTTTCTCATGACCATCGCCTACCGCAAAGACCACGCCCCTGTTGTCGCTGCCGCCAGTTATGCGTCAATCATCTTCTCCATCTTCTACGGCTATGCATTCTGGCATGAACTGCCGCCGGCATCAGCCGGAATCGGAGGAACCCTTATTATCACCGGCTCATGTATCCTTATCCGATCAAGAATATAGCGACTGTATGTTCCCAATCTCGAAAGAGGTTCTCTATATTACTATTCTATGTCTCGCTTCTGAACTTCAAGCATCCGCATCATGAAAAAAATTCTTCTTCCTGCAACAATAGTCATGCTTTGCCAGTTTGGCCCCGCCTCTGTAAACGGGTATTGCGCCAACCAGGCACAGGTCAACCAGTTACGCTCCGATGTCGCGACATGGAACAGCTTGCGCAGTAAGGGCTCCGAACCGGTCATAGACCTCAATTATGCAAAACTGAACGATGCCAACCTCAACGATGCGGATCTGCACGATGCGTCGATGATCAAAGCCGGGCTCAACGGAGCCGCTATCAACCGCTCAAATCTGAAGAACGCAAACCTTTATCTGGCAAAGCTCAAACGCGCAAACATCAAAGATGCCTCTCTCGAAGGAGCAAATCTCGTAAAAACGGATATGAGAAGCGCCTGCATGTCGCGCACAAACCTACGATCGGCAAATCTTGCCATGGCCGACTTGCGCTGGGTCATTCTCGATGAGGTGAACCTCAATAGCGCGTTCCTGGAAAAAGCGAAACTGTTCGGGGCAACACTCAAAAGTGCAGACCTGAGAGGTGCTAATCTGAAAGGAGTAGAAATGCTCGGACAAGCCAACCTCACAGGAGCAAAGGTTTCCGTAAATACTATTTTGCCAAATGGGAAGCGCGCAACATCGCTCTGGGCATCCATACACGGAGCCCGATTCATCAAAGAACCCGAAACTCCGGCTGTTGTCATGGACTACTCAGAGATCAGCCTTCCTGAAATAAACACGGTCGGAATTCCAGAAAAACCGAACGATTCCACCACTCCCGGCCCCCCTGCACTCAAGCCGCAAATCATACTGGAGCAGGATGTTCAGGCATGGAATGCCATGCGCACGCAGCAACCGGAACTCAAGCCGGACATGGAAGAAGAAGACCTCAGCGATGCCCGCCTTGAGGGAGCCGACCTGAAAGCCCTTGCAATGAACAATGCGACAATGGACGGAGCCGATATGGATAGTGCGGACTTTTCAGGCTCCCAGCTTGCAAACACCTCATGGAAAAGAGCTGATCTGAAAAACGCAAACTTCCAGAACGCCGATCTGACAGGCGCAAACTTCGAAAATGCCTTCATGAGAGGAGCAAATCTCTCGAACGCCAATCTCACAGGAGCGCGTTTCTATGGAACAAGGGTTCAGGACGCCAACATGCAGAATGCCGATATGCAGAAGGTCAATCTCTTCAACGCCGATCTGACAGGCGCCAACCTCTGCGGAGCCAATCTGAAAAACGCACAGCTTATGGATACCATCCTCAACGGGGCACACATCTCAACATCGACAATCACCCCTTCGGGAAAACCCGCCACACGAAGCTGGGCTGTACTTCGTGGGGCTCGATTCACTGACAACAAAGAGTAATGAAGGTGACTTCGATAATCCTCAAAACGAATTTCTTATGGCAAACATTCTTGTTACGAGCTATTACAGCCGCTGGGATCTGAAGGAGCACAAAGGCAGAATAGCCATGTATGACTCCAGTAACCAGCTGATAGAAAATCACTTGTTCAGCGATCCTGCGGAGTTTCAAGCTGTCGTCAGCATGCTCCGCAATGAAAAACCTCTCTGGTATGACACCCAGGTCCAACACCTGAGAACCGGCTCGGAACCGGTAGGAGAAGGGGAAAACAGAATGCACGAAGGGGTATAAAAAAAGGAGGCTTTAAAAGCCTCCTTTTTTTATACTGATCACTGATTCAATCAAGATCGGGAAAGCGCTTCTTGAACATAAAAAGTTCGAGCAGGTGCGCCTTATGCATGTTCGGATCATCAACCTCAAGACAATGTTTTTTTCCTGTTCGGGTCATAACCTCGACCGTCCCATCGTCATTGACATCAATAACTTTCCAGAACTTATCGACAACATAGTGATAAGCTTCACCTTTCTCCAGCGGATAGACCTGTTTCGCCCTCGGACCAGGGACAGGTGAACTTTTCGGCTTCCGGTAGATAACCGGATCACCGGGTTTTAACTGTACCATAGAACATCTCCTCGCCGGTGCCTCCCGGCAGCTTGTGATGAAGAGAAACAATTAACAATTGCAAAAAAACGTAACTAAAAGCTACTATGCCTGAAGGTAATAATCAAGGCCTGACCACACAAAATCAAAACGACAATCCTTCTTTACCGCCCCGCCTGGGCAACGAACTTGATTCTCAAATGCTCTCCGTCCATCTCCGCTCCTGCAGTTTTAAGGGCTGCAAGAGCCTGAGGCAGAACGATGTTTCTCCGATGATTGCCGATGCGAACATTAAGCTCATCGCCCTTCTTGCTGATCTGCACCTGGTCCTTCTGAATGCCGGGGAGAAACAGTTCGAGCTGATATCCGTTTTTCACCTGGTTGACCTTGAAAGTCGTCTCCTTATAGTAGACCTTTGAGGGATCCTCATCGGCATACAACAGCCTGCTGAGCTTTTCAAGAGTCTCAAGTCCGCAGATCTCACGTGAGTAGAGAGGAACCTCCTTAACAGGAAGAGGACTGAAGTTATCATGAATTTCCCCCCGGTAAAGACGCTGATTTTCCTTCCAGTACTGAAAATACGGATCAGATACCTCATCAGGAATAATTCTGTTGGCAATGATAAGGTCCGTCGAAATATCGTACAGACTCAAATAGGCGTGAGCCCGCAGCGACTCGTTGATGACCATTCTCTCGGGGTTGGTTACAAGTCGCACGGTGGTTACGGTATTATCCTTGAGAATTTCCCCCAGCTTCTCTATTTTCTGATAAAACTCATAAGGAACATCCATCATCTCCTTATCAGGAAGAGAAAATCCTGCAAGAGGCCTGAAAATAGGCTCTACTAACGGACGAAGCGTCATCGCCACTTTCTCGAACGGTTTATAGAGCCGGCGCATGTACCATCCGCCAACTTCAGGAATACTCAGCAGCCTCAATGCCGTTCCGGTCGGTGCCGAATCGATAATCAGCACATCATACTCCCCCTCCTTGTAATGACGGAACACACGCACAAGCCCGAAAATCTCATCGGAGCCCGGAAGAATAGCAAGCTCCTCCGCCTGAACGCCCTCCAGCCCTCTGGCCTGAAGAACCTCGGAAATATAGCGCTTGACAGAGCCCCAGTTCTGCTCCAGTTCCTCAAGAACATCAAGCTCCGCACCCCATAAATTTTCACAGATCTTACGAGGTTCATGACCAAGGGCAACAGCAAAACTATCAGCAAGGGAATGGGCAGGGTCAGTGCTTAATACCAGAGTCTTGTATCCCAACTCAGCACAACGAAGACCGGTTGCCGCAGCCATAGACGTTTTTCCCACACCGCCTTTCCCCGTCATCAGAATCAAACGCATAGAATGCTCCTTATGTCAGAAGAATATCGAAACCAGGTACGTGATCATTGACATAGGTATAACAAAACCCATGGTATAATAAGTTTTGTCTGCCGATGAAAAAAAAGCGGGAAAAAGCATCTGCCTGAAAGTTCAGCAGGAAAACAGACATACAGCCAGAATGCGGGGCAAAAGGAGAAAGGAAACCTTTGTTTTACATAACCTTACGAGGACGGAATACAGCATTATTTTGATAATAATTTTTTTTCTTATATTTATCAATCGCAATCGAGATTTTTTCGGGTGTTTTCACAAAAAAATACCCCCCTGCTCTTCTCTCCAGACACAATTGATATCGAAAGAACAGGGGTAATCAAATAATAAGAGAATGAAGACAAGACGTATACCCTTCCTTCCATTGATCATGGTCATCATGCTTGCACAGCTGACAGGCTGCCAGACAAGCTCAACATATACATCGCTGCAATCAGGCATTCCCGTCACAGGCCTCAGTCCCGCCTGCGACCAAACCCCTGACCCTAAGGACAATGAGCTTTCATGCGATGAGAACGCCGAAGACCTCGGGACCCTCTGTATGGTCATTGAAGGCAAAGCCTCATACTATGCCGACAGATTTCACGGACGTCTTACCGCCAACGGCGAACGATTTAATATGCATGAGATGACCGCTGCACATAAATCACTCCCGTTCGGCTCGATGGTCAGGGTTACGAACCTCACCAACGGAAAAAAAGTAGTTGTCAGAATAAACGACAGAGGCCCTTACATCAAAGGTAGAATTATCGACCTCTCAAAGGGCGCAGCAAAAGAGATCGGCCTCATCAAAAAAGGGGTCAGCAAAGTGAAGCTTGAAGTCTATGACGGCAGCGATACCGGTGAGTCGCAGACATCATAACAACCCACAGGCTGCAACAGAGCCACAAAAGCCCGCTTATGAAGCGGGCTTTTTGCATTGCATCCCTTGCGTAAGATCAAGCTACTCGTTTTCGCGCCTTGCGCTCACGACCGGCTCATCACCCTCAACCGACTGCACGGTAAGGACAATCGGGCTGCAGCATACCTCGCAATCCTCCACATACTCCTCCGGCGGCATAATCGAACAATCGATCAGCTCTTCGTTCAACGCACCGCAATAGGGGCACTGGATCATTACGGTTTTCATGCACTCCATAAGAAACTCCTTCTCTGGTGATCAAAGAGCGTTCACATAGAAGAAAAATACAGAAAAGCCCGAACGAAAAGAACTACTTCATCGATCAAGAAGAACAAACGCCACGGCAAAAGGACCGTCATGCGACAGGGAGATTTTGATCGACGACGCCTCAATCCCAAGGGATTTATCGAGAACATTGACGACAGGCCTACCGAACCCGTCATTGAGCACTTCGACGCTCTGCCATCCGAACGCCTCCGATATCCCCCGCCCCAAAGCCTTCGACAACGCCTCCTTAGCCGCAAAACGAGCCGCCACACTCGCCATCATATCAGGTTTTTTCCGGCAATGCCTGATCTCGTTCCCGGTCAGCACCCGCCGCAGAAAGCTCTCGCCGTACTTCTCAAATGAAGCTTTAATGCGAGAGATATCGACAATATCGACACCGATGTCCCGATTACTGGTCATAGTTTGTGACATGTCTCCACATGAATCATTATTTCCCGATGCAGAACCGATCAAAAATCACATTGAGCACCTCCTCGCTGACCACCTTGCCGGTGATCTCCCCGACATAGTCGAGGGCGGAGCGGAGTTCGAAGGCGATGAATTCGGTTTCTTCTTCACGATCAATCAGTTCCCTGGCGTTCTGTAATGCATCGGCAGCGTTGCGAAGGGCTTCATAGTGACGCATGCTGGTGACCAGAACGCTGGCATCGTGGAGTTTATCGAGGTTTTCGGTCATTGCGCCCATTGCTTTTTTGAGCTCGTCGAGCCCGTCCTGCTGAAGAGCTGAAATCCCGAGCACCATGCAACCGGTTTCCTGGCCCACCATCTGCATCCGCTCTTCACAGGAGTCCGCCCGGTCGGTTTTGTTGGCGGCAACGAGCAGTTTCGTGCCGGGATATTGAGCTGCGATAGTGCGTATTGCAGCAATCTCTTCGGCAAAGTCATCCGCGCTGATATCCATGAGGTAGAGAATAAGGTCCGCCTGAGCTATTTTCTCATAACTGCGACGGATACCCTCATGCTCAATCTCCTCGACCGCTTCGCGTAAGCCGGCGGTATCGGTGAGACGAAACATGGTTTTATCGTAAACGAAACACTCTTCGATATAGTCTCTCGTTGTTCCCGGCATATGGCTCACAATTGCGCGTTCTTCACCAAGAAGCGCATTGAGAAGCGTTGATTTGCCGGCATTCGGCCTGCCGATAATAGCGGTAGCAACCCCTTCACTGAGCAATCGGCCGTGCTGATAGGAATCAACGAGTTGACCGACTTCGCACTGAAGCCGTTCGACCTGGTCCGTCAGCTCGTCACGACTCTGAAAGCGAACATCCTCTTCGCTGAAATCAAGTTCCAGTTCAAGCATCGCGCAGGATGTCAGGAGCCTTTCGCGCAAGGTGTCGAGTTTGCCGGACAGGCCGCCTTTCATCTGATTGACCGCGGTCCGGTATGCCGATTCGGAACGGGCATGGATCATCTCGCCGATAGCTTCAGCCTCGAGCAGGTCGATTCTCCCGTTGATAAACGCTCTACGGGTGAATTCACCGGGCTGTGCCAGACGACAGCCGTTATCGAGCAAAAGCTGCAGCACATGCCGGGTAACCACCGGCCCGCCGTGGCAGGTAATCTCGACCATATTCTCAACAGTAAACGAGTTTGGTGCCCGGAACACCAGCACGATCACCTCATCGACCATCAAATCGCCATCGTAAAGCCTTCCGAAATGGGCGGTATAACCGGGCGAGTCGGCAATGGGCACTTCGGGGGCATGGGCTTTGGTAAATACCTTATCGGCAATGGCAAAAACCCCCCCGCCACTCATGCGGACAACTGAAAGAGCACCGACACCGACCGGAGTTGCAATCGCTGCAATGGGATCGCCCTCAACGGGCGGCAAAACCTTTTCATTCATACTCTTCATAGACCTCTGTTACAGCGGCCGGACAACCACCTGGTCCGGCAGCATATCGTCGGGAAGTTCAATCATGGAAAGAATAACACGGGCAACATCCTCTGTCTTCATCAGCTTTTTAGCCTCTATGCCCGCATGTTCAAAAAACGCTGTTCCCGTTGAACCGGGATTGATAGTGCAGACCCTGATCCCCTCCTCGCGAAGTTCTTCGACAAGCGCCTCGGAAAACCCGTTGAGTCCGAACTTTGACGCGCAGTAGGCTGAACCATTCCTGAACCCACGCTTGCCGGCAATCGATGCCACATTGACAATAGTACCCCTCCGGATTGCTTTCATACCCGGCACGACACGGCGTGTACAGAGAAAGGGTGCGGTCAGGTTGGTCGCAATCAAGCGGTTCCATGCTTCGGGATCGATGGTCTCGATACTGCCGAAAAGCCCGAAGCCTGCATTATTGACCAGGAGATCAACCTGCTCATGCTTGCCCAACACCGTATCGAATGCCCGGTCGGTCTCTTCCTGGCTCGTCACATCTGTTTCGAGCCAGGTAAATCCGGGATGTTCGAGCGGGGTTCTGCGACGGCTCAACCCGTACACAGAAGTACCCTTGTCGGTCAGTAATCCGCACAGCTCGAAACCGATACCCGAACTTGAACCGGTCACGACCGCTGTCTTGCCTTTCAGTTCCATAGCTCCACTGTTGAGTTCAGGATATGCTGCTGAACAAAAGTACAGAAAATCAGACAGAAATATTAATTTGCCCCCACTTGCAATAACCATTATCAGTAGCGGCAACAACTCATGGAACCATCACAGAACCAAAATATCGCACGCCTCCGCGACGAGGTGCTTAACAACAAAGGCACCTCACTGCAGGAAAAATTTGACCGGGTGCTGAATCTGGTGAAAGTGCTCCGTTCCGAATGTCCGTGGGACCGGAAACAGACCCCGCAATCGCTTGCCCACCTGCTGCTTGAAGAGAGTTATGAACTGGTGCACGCTATCGACGAAGGGGATCAGCAAGAACTCAAAAAAGAGCTGGGCGACCTCTTTCTGCATATCTCTTTTCAGGTACTCATGGCCGAAGAGGCCAAAACATTCACCTATGCTGAGGTCTTCGACGCGCTCTGCGACAAATTGATCAACCGCCATCCGCATGTCTTCGGCGACACCACCGCAGAAAACGAGCAGGACGTACTCAAAAACTGGGAGTCATTGAAACTCCTTGAAAAAAACCGCCGGAGCCTGCTCGACGGTGTTCCGAAAGCCATGTCCGAACTGCTCCGGGCCTACCGGGTTCAGAAAAAAGTTGCCGGAGTCGGTTTCGACTGGCAAAGCGATGAAGGGGTTCTCGACAAACTGACCGAGGAAATAGCAGAACTCAAAAACGCAAAAACCTCTGCAGAACAGGAAGAGGAGTTCGGCGACCTGCTCTTCACCATCGTCAACTATAGCCGCTTTATCAGCACCAATCCCGAAGACGCTCTGCGCAAAGCGACAAACAAGTTCATGAGCCGGTTTATGCATGTCGAAAAGATGGTGCAGGCATCTGAAAAAAGCTGGAGGGAGTTCTCCCCCGAAGAACTTGATGCACTGTGGAACAGCGCAAAAAAAGCGCTGTAAAGCCTATATTGGGGTAAGAGCTGCAAAACTCCTTCTATAGCCGGCTGCCAATCATCCATTCCCGACAAAACCAACAGGCCCATGCAATATCTCAATGCTCAGAAGTTCACGGGATTCCCTCTCCGTCCCCTCTCAAGCGTGCTCCTGCTCATTATTGGGCTCATCGCAATCACCCTTACTCCCCGGACGGGACAGGCAATTGAGTTCAAAGCATTGCCTGAGCTGACGCTCAAAAAAGCACCGCAAACAGCTCGCCTCATTCCTCCATCAAAAACCAGTGTCCGCATCTGGGATGGTCGCGGTGAGTATGGAAAAGAACATTTCCAGTGTCTGGAAGAAGCTGTCACCTCCGTTCCTTCAGTAGACAAAATGAAAGCGTGGTGGGTGATGTGGTCTACAGAAGAGACCGGCTTTTCGAAAGCCATCTATCAGGTCTCCCTGCTCCCCTTCCCCGAAACACTCCAGAACTGGCAATCCCCGCCCGGCCTCCTCAAAACGGGAAACATCAAGAACATATCAGGAACAGGTCGCCAACCATTGTTCACCGTCGACCTGGCGACCCTGGTTCCCGCAACGAAGCCGGTATCACAACGGGCCGTCGCCCCTTCAGGGCAACTGCAGCCCCCCTCTTCGGCAAAAAAATCCCTCTTCCAGAAAGAGAAGATACTCACGAAGAAGGCTGACATACGTTCGACCCTGCAACGCAATCGCCCCGATTTCCAGCAAACGACAAAAAAACCGGTATTCAGCCTCTCAGAAGAGCAACCGCTGGCGATCTCTTTCTACGTTCGCATCGTGACCCTCAACGCAGCCGGCCAGCTTGCGGCAATGCCCTCCAAAGCGGCAGAGCTGCATATCAGCACCCCCGGAGAATCTCAGTTCGTCTGGTACGGAGACCCGAACCCCAACCCGGAACGTCAGGAGCTCCATAGCCCCCGGATACGCATTGTCAGTTATGAGCCCTATCAGCCTTACATGAGCGATTGGGACCGCATGTTCATCGTCACCAAAGACATGCCCATGTTCGGCTATACCAAGGGGCAGGAGCTTTTCTTTCCCCGCGATGATGGATCGAGAAGCGGCTGGGAAGCGGTATCCGATGCAATCGGCAGTGTAGCGGGGTTTGTTGTCGACAGTGTCAACAGGGTTGCCAACGCTTATAACAGTTTGAAACAGAAAGCGCTCGACCTGGCAATCTCCCTGGCAAAAAACACCGTCGGCTGCGGCAAAACCTGCCAGCAGGCATTTTCTTTCGGACTTGACTACGGCCTGGCCGCTCTTGGAATGCCTCCGTCACTGCCGGATTTCGATGCAATGATGAGCATGGGAAAGGACTATATCATAGCGGAGATCGCATCGGAAACATCGCCATACCTATCGGAGGAGGATGTCAAAGCGGCAGTCAATCTCCTTGAATCCGAAGTCCGAAAAACTGCCGACAACGGTTCTGACGGCAGCAAATGGCTGAGGCTGAACCCGAAATACCAGTATCGCGATGCCATGCTGCTTCTGGAAATATCAAATCCTACAGCCACAACGACAGACAGGATAAGCTGCAGGATCAACCAGTTCCAGAAAGCGTTTGACTTCCCCTTTGAGCCGAAAGACTACTATATCAACATTCCGCCCGTGCGACCGGGCCAAACCATGCAGATCCCGATCATGCTCAGACCAAACAATGTCCAGTGCAATAATGGCAAAGGGATGCTGATGAGAGACTGGAACAGGATGATGGATAAAGGGGTTCTGCTGCAGGTCTACCCGAGCCAGAATGAACAGGTAGTCATCAAACGCTGATCACACAAAAAAGTCCAGAAAGCTGCCGGCCTCGATCGGATACCGGTCGGCAGCATCGTGAGCCCCGTTGAAGAGACATGCCTCATAAGCGACCCCCGCCTCCCTTAACCTCGAACCATCCCGCTCAAAAAGATGCTCCTTGTACATTCTGTCTCTCCTGCCGCGCGCGAGATGAACCCTGTTGAGCCCCTGAAGATCAGCAAACTCCATGGGAATATCACCCCCGCAGAGCATCACACCCGAAACGCTTCGTTCTCCAAGCAGCGCCCCTCTGACGGCCATGGCCGTCCCTTGTGAAAAACCGTGCAGCACCATGGTTTCGTTAAGAGGAACGTGCTGTCGAAGATGGCTCAGCACGTCATCGGTATAACGGATATTCTCATCGATACGCCGTTGCCTGTCGCGGCTGGTCATCCAGCTTGCGCCCGGCTTTCCACCACGGCCATAGAAATGATGCAACGCCTCGATTGCACAGCAGCACCATGGCCGTTGACCTCTGATAGATTTCAACAGCGCCAGTTCGTCCTCAGCCGTCTGTCCATACCCATGAAACCCTGCAAGCAGCCCGAAAGGCCCATCCCCGTCAGGCAGATCAACAAGATAACGCCCGGAAATACGAACCGGCACATAATGAACAGCGTGCATAGATGGTTGATCTGGTTGAGCCTTCGCAGCTCACAAATTACGAACCACAGATTACGGATAACGGGTAACGGGTAACAGATTACGAATAACGAATACAGCTCCACTCAACGCACTGCCACTTCTCACCTCTCACTTCTGCATTCTCCCCGACAACAGCCGCTTGAACAGGATGTCGACAACAACAAGTGAGCTGCTGACCAGAAGGATCAGCCCCCAATCCTGCAGCGACAGGGCAGCAACGCGAAAGGCATCGTTGAGGGGCGAATAGAGAACAAGCGCCTGAAGAGCGATGGATATGGTAACCGCCCCGATCATCCATGGGTTAGAAAGCATCGACATACGAAAAACACTCAGGGTTTCCGATCGCGCCAGAAACGCGTTAACCATCTCAAAGCAGACCAGTCCCGTAAAGGCCATGGTCGAAGCATGGATGTAGACGCTTCCGTCGCCATCGAGCGGGGCACCCCAGCTCCAGCCTGAACCGAACAGAACAGAAAGATAGAGCCCCAGCGATCCGATCGTAATCACAGCACTCACCACAGCAAGCCGGATCACCATAGGAGCATTGACAATAAAAGCCGCTTTCTCCATAGGAGGGCGCTTCATAATATCCCTTGCCTTGGGTTCAAACCCTAAAGCAAGCGCCGGCAGTCCGTCAGTGATGAGATTCACCCATAAAATCTGAATCGCAACGAGAGGAAGTTTCAGCCCGACAACCACCGCAACTATAATGATCAGGATCTCGCTGATATTGCTCGAAAGCAGAAAGAAAACAAACTTGCGAAGATTGTCGAAAATCGCCCTGCCCTCCTCGACCGCTTTGACAATCGACGCAAAATTATCATCGACAAGCACCATTGTCGACGCCTCACGCGCAACGTCTGTCCCGCCCCTCCCCATAGCCACACCGATATCGGCCTGCTTCAGCGCCGGAGCATCGTTGACGCCATCACCGGTCATGGCAACGACATGACCTTTCTCCTGAAATGCCTTGACAATGCGAATTTTCTGCTCCGGGCTCACTCTGGCAAACATCGACACATCTTCAATGATCGTACCGATATCGGCTCTATCTTCAAGTTCAGCACCGGTCATTGCCCTGCCGGTGATCCCCAGTTCACGACCGATCGCCCGAGCTGTCAGCTTCTGATCACCGGTGATCATCACCACCTTGATGCCGGCATCGCGGCACATCCTGACCGCCTCGACCACTTCCGGTCGGGGAGGATCGTTCATCGCCTGCAAACCGGAAAAAATAAGACCCTCTTCGGTGAACCCGTCATCCGACAGAACCGGTTTCCAGGCAAACGCCAGAACTCGTAGAGCATTGGAAGCAAATGCCTTGTTGCGTTCGAGAATTGCATGCCGCATCTTCTCATCCAGCTCGACCACTTCGCCTCCCAGCATAGCAGCCGTACAGCGTTCGAGCAACACATCGGGAGCTCCTTTCGAGTACATCACCAATTCATCTTCAGGACCGTCGTGAAGGGTAGACATCATCTTGCGATCTGAATCGAAACCAATCTCGTTCACCCTGGGATAGTGCCGCTGCAGATCAGGCTGCGCCATGATGTTATGCAACGCTGAACCCAGAAGAGCAACCTCGGTAGGATCCCCGAAAACCTTGCCGTCATCCTCCAGTCGGGCATCATTGCAGAGGGCGCCGATATGCATCATCAAGGCTATATCAGTATCAATACCCCCTTCCGGCTTTCCATCCAGCAGATTCGTCTCCCTCCCCGGAACATAGACTGCCCGCACACTCATGCGGTTCATGGTCATGGTTCCGGTCTTGTCGGAACAGATCACCGATGACGACCCCAGAGTTTCGATCGAGGGCAGATGGCGCACAAGAGCATTGCTCCTGACCATCTTCTGCACGCCGCGTGCCAGCGTCAGCGCGACGACTGCGGGCAGTCCTTCAGGGATAGCGGCAACAGCGAGACTGATCGCCGTTTTGAACGTTTCGAGAACATCCTCACCCGAGAGCCAGGTAAGAAAAAAGATCAGCAACGCAGCCCCGATCACCACCAGCGCAAGACGCCGTGAAAAGTGGTTGAGTTTCTGCTGCAGGGGACTTTTATGGCTCTCCTCGTCCCCGGACAGCAGCTCGGCTATCCGCCCAAGCTCCGTCTGCATAGCGGTAGCGACAATCACCGCTTTGGCCCTGCCTCTGGCCACAACCGTCCCGGAGTAAACCATATTAAACCTCTCGGCAAGAGGCGCATCACCGGCGACAGCGTCAGTTCTCTTCTCGACAGGCGCCGACTCTCCGGTAAGCATAGCCTCCTGGGTATCGAAGTTCATGCACTCGATCAGCCGCCCGTCGGCAGGAACCCGATCCCCTGTCTCAAGCAGAATCACATCACCGGGGACAAGCTGCGAGGTATCGACTTTCTGAAGATGACCGTCGCGCAAAACGCGAGCCTGAAAACCCGAGATTTTCTTCAGGGCACCAAGAGCTTTTTCTGCACGGTACTCCTGCAGAAAACCAATAACACCGTTGACAACGAGGATAAAGACGATGACCTCGCTTTCGAGAACATCGCCAAGAAAAAGGGACACCAGAACGGCAAACAAAAGAAGCCAGACCAGAACGCTGTTGAACTGCTGTATGAGCAGCTTCCACAATGAGATCTTCTGCTCCTCAAGCAGCCGGTTTTCGCCGTAGGATGCGAGGCGCTCTGCAGCCTCATCCGACGTCAATCCGCCGGATGAGACATTGAGAGCAGCAAGCACATCCTGTATACTGTCGTTATAAGCATGCATAAAACGTCAGTCAGGAGTTGAGACCCCGGGCAAGACAAACCGGGAAAAAAACCTACAACTCGAGCAGCCTGCTGAGACCCTTGAGCGCAATCCCGACCCATTCAGGACGGTTGTTCAGCTCATAGTTCAACTCATAAATCGCCTTATCCATAAGATAAGCGCGAAGAAGCAGATGCTGCTCCTTAACATCTTCAGGAATGAGCCCCTGTCCCCTGACGGCATCTTCGTAGACATCGAAGAAGTGCTGCCCGGTATAGAAGCTCCACAGTTCAGCCCACGGCTCAAGTCGTTCAACATCTTCCTGCCTGATCGAACGATCCTGAATCAGCACGTTGAATGCCGCATAATGGAAGGAACGCATCATACCTGCAAGATCACGGAACGCTGAACGCTTGATACGCCGTTCGCTCAACGATCGGGCAGGCTCGCCCTCAAAATCGATAATCACAAAGTCCTTACCGGTCCACAGTACCTGACCGAGATGATAATCGCCATGGATCCGGATCTTGGACGCGGCAATCTTGCGGGCTTTGATATGCGACAGTTGTTCGAGGATCTCCCCTTCGCGCTTCAAAAGCCCGGCAGCCAGCCCCTGGTACTCTTCAGCGACACCTCCCATCTGCTCGCGCAGAAGCACCATGCCGCGCTTCACCTGCTCCCTCATGGACTGATAGATCGAACGCTGGTAAAGCGTGGTGAAGGGTTCCGGGATAAAGTCCTGACCAAGGTCCGGTGAGGCCAGTGCAAGGTGCATTCCGGCAGTCCTTTCAGCCAGTCTCGACACCATCTCGAGGTAAGGTTCTCCGATAAGGCCATGGATAATTTCCGGCATTTCGACAGACTCTCCTCCGGTAGATGGGAGGACGGGTACCTCTGAAATCTGCGGCAGCATGACGAGCACATCTTCGTAATAACGATGCACGAAATGCAGCGTCTGGCTCCATGCATCACCCTCGTTCGGAATGAAATTCTGCAGAATCCCGAGGGAGCACTGGTCTTTACGGCTCCGGGTAAAATGAAGGGCACCAAGATAGGCGGGCGAACTTTCGAACGATGTCTTTTCTGTCAGCATACGGCAGATCTCCACCTCAGGAGAAACCCCTGAAGAGATCTTACGATAGATCTTCAGGCAAAGCCTGTCGCCATACATGATCGACGTATTGCTCTGCTCGGCCCCGAAAAGCACGGAATTCATCTCTCCATCGTCTTGGGTTTCAAGAAACTCTTCAACGCGGGAACCCTTTTCACCCGTCAGTTTACCGGTCGATCCTTTCAGCCCCTTACTGCTGACAATGGTATCGAGCAGGAAGCTGTGGAACGATTTCTGATAAGCCGAATCGCAGAGATAACCCTCCTCATCACCTATTTTTACGCTGCAGACGACCTGCTTGAGAAAGTAGTCATCATCAGGATTGAACTCTCCAGCCGGGAGAAACGTCACCGGAAGCTGATAGGTATCGTTCGACCCGCTGGGATAACGTACTTCGACAATCATGTAGACCGTGTTGTCGCATGCCGTCACAGGAATATGCTCTTCGACACTCACTCTGACAATCTTGCGCGCTTTGCCACCGAACCACCTGCACCCCCTGATATATTCAGGAAGAACTTTCGTTTCAAGACGTTCGAGGGCTTTACCGGCGAAAAGGTCCTTCAGAGAAGCAACCTGAGCAAAGGGCTTGTCAACATAGCGGCGTGAGCCGATCTCCTCTTCGGTCCTGATGAGCTTGAACCAGAAATAACCGTACGGGCCAAGCGTTACCGTATAGGGCCTCGACGTAATGCCTGGGAAGTGGCTGAGACTGAACACCTCCTCGGGAGTATGGCCCTCATACTCCGACAGATCGACCGTGGCCGCCTGGGCGTTACGGGAAAGGTTGATGATACAAAGCATCGTTTCATCCTCAAAAGTCCTGCTGAAAATCAGGATCTGGGGATTCTGACATGCGATAAAGCGTATATCTCCACGGCTCAGCGCCTTGTAACGGCGCGAGGTTGAGAGCATGTGACGAGTCCACCACAGAAGAGAGTTGATGTTGCTGTCCTGCACCTCGACATTGGTTGCCTCGTAGTGATACTCGGGGTCGATAATAACGGGCAGCTGCAGCTGTTGCGGATTGGCCCGCGAAAAACCGGCATTGCGGTCCCCGTTCCACTGCATGGGGGTCCGCACACCGTCACGGTCTCCAAGGTAGAAGTTATCCCCCATGCCGATCTCGTCACCGTAATAGAGTACCGGTGTTCCCGGCAAGGAAAGCAGCATGATGTTCATCAGTTCGATCTTGCGCCGGTCGTTCGACATCAGGGGCGCAAGTCTGCGGCGGATACCGAGATTGATCCTTGCCTTCGGATCATGAGCGTAGACCCGCCTCATGTAGTCGCGCTCCTCATCGGTCACCATTTCGAGGGTAAGCTCATCGTGGTTACGCAGGAACGAAGCCCACTGGCAGGTTTCGGCAATCTCGGGCGTCTGGTCGAGAATATCGATGATCGGAAAACGGTCCTCCATTTCCAGGGCCATATACATCCTCGGCATGAGCGGAAAATGAAAATTCATATGGCACTCGTCGCCATCCCCGAAATACTCGGCAGCATCTTCAGGCCACTGGTTTGCCTCGGCAAGCAGCATCCGGTTAGGGAACTTGTCGTCGACATGCTTGCGAAGACGCTTCAAAAACTCATGCGTACGCGGCAGGTTCTCGCAGTTGGAGCCCTCTTCCTCGTACAAATACGGTACAGCGTCAAGGCGCAACCCGTCCACACCCATCTCCAGCCAGTAGTCAAGCACCTTGTAGAGCGCCTTTTCAACCGAGGGGTTCTCAAAATTAAGATCGGGCTGATGGTGGTAGAAACGATGCCAGAAATACTGTCCGGCGATCGGGTCCCAAGTCCAGTTTGACGACTCGAAGTCCTGGAAAATAATCCGTGTTTCCGAATACTTTTTCGGATCGTCAGTCCACACATAGAAATTGCGCTCGTCGGAGCCCTGTTCTGCACGACGGGCCCTCTGAAACCATGCATGCTGATCGGAGGTATGGTTGATAACCAGCTCGGTAATAACTTTCAGCCCGCGCTCATGCGCTTCATTGAGAAATGCTCTAAAGTCGTCGATCGTACCGTAATCGGGATTGATATCCATATAATCGGCAATATCATACCCATCATCTCTCAGCGGAGAAGGATAAAACGGCAACAGCCAGATCGCCGTAATACCAAGACTTTCAAGATACGGCAGCTTCTGACGAAGCCCCTCAAAATCACCGACACCGTCATTGTTGCTGTCAAAAAATGTTTTGACATGCGCTTCATAAATGATGGCATCCTTGTACCATTGCGGCTCAGGCTGGCCGGTTGTGCGTGTTTTCGGCATAAAATCCCGATAAAAATAATTATGAATGAAGAAGAACGTTAAAAATATGTGCCGGAGTCGATGCGGGATTGAGCGAAACAAAATTCCATTCGCCATCCCATTCATACGTCCTGCCTGCAAGAAGGTCTTCGACCTGGAAGCGGTGATCGAACGACAGTCCGAACTGCTCAAGAGGAAAACGAAGCCACCCGCCCTGAGTCCTGTGGGGATCGAGGTTCACGACCGTAAGAATGACGTTCGTGCCGTCCGCACTCTTTTTCACATACCCTATCAGCATGTCGTGCTCATGCCCGTCGCCGGAGTCGATGCGGACAAACGTCACGTCATTGGTCTGCTGCAGTGCGGGGTTCGCTCTGCGGATATGGTTAACCGCTGTGATCTCTGCACGGATATTGCCCGGCCGGTCCATATCCCACGCCTTGATCTCGTATTTTTCCGAATGAAGATACTCCTCCTTGCCCTCCATGACCGGTTCATTCTCGCACAGCTCGTAAGCCGGGCCATACATGCCGTAGTTGGAGGAAAGCGTTGCCGCAAGCACCATCCGGATAAGAAACATCGGTCTCCCATGGTGCTGCAGTTCCTCATGCAGAATATCAGGCGTGTTCGGCCAGAAGTTGGGACGCATGTATTCAGAAAGTTCGCTTGTCGTCAGTTCCGTCAGGTACTCCTGCAGGTCATGCTTGGTATTGCGCCAGGTAAAATAGGTATAGGACTGGCTGTAGCCACCCTTGGCAAGCCGAGCCATCACTTTCGGGCGGGTAAACGCTTCGGCAAGAAAGACCGTATCGGGGTGCTCCCGGCGGATGGCATCGATAGCCCAGTCCCAGAAAAGAAACGCCTTGGTATGCGGATTATCGACACGGAAAATCTTCACGCCCTTATCGATCCAGAAAAGAAAGACGTTTTTGAGCTCTGTCCACAGGCTCTCCCACTCTTCAGTCTCGAAATCGATCGGCAGGATATCCTCATAGCGTTTCGGTGGATTTTCTGCGAACTGCACCGTGCCGTCAGGACGCCACCGGAACCATTTCGGATGCTCTTTGACCCATGGATGATCCGGAGAGCACTGAAAGGCGATATCCAGCGCAATCGAGATACCGTGATCAGCAGCCTCGCTGACAAACCCCCTGAAATCATCAATACTCCCCAGTTCAGGATGAAGAGCGGTATGGCCTCCTTCCGGACTGCCGATCGCCCAGCAGCTGCCGGGATCATCAGCGGCAGCAACAAGCGAATTATTGCGTCCTTTTCGTTTGGTCTTGCCGATAGGATGAACCGGAGGAAGGTAGATCACATCAAACCCCATGCGCCCGATAAGCGGCAGCATGCGGCGGCAGTCATTGAACGAGCCGTGCTCACCGGGCCTCTTTGCCCATGAACGGGGAAAAAGTTCATACCACGTGCTGAAGCCGGCAATCTTCGGATCGACCTGAACAGGCAACACCTTATTGTATCGGGTTGCTGCAGACTTGTCGGGGTAGGTGTGCATCAGGCGCAGCAGTTCACCGAGCTCCGCTGCCTCTACCGCCACCTCCTGATCCGCGTTGTTCAGAATCGATACCAGTTCGAGCAGTCGCCTGGCATCCCGGCCCGATGCGCGCGATGCCGCTTTTTCCACAATAAGCGCCCCTATCTGAAGTTCGAGGGAAACATCCTGACCGGCATCGACCTTCTTTCGAAGGCCCGACTTCCAGGTCACGAAATGATCAATCCACGCTTCAACACAAAACTCCATGCGTCCCGGCTCACCGACAATGAACGACCCTTCCCAGCGATCGTTGCCCGCCGGCTCCATGGCAACAGCACTCCATCCACTATCCTCAACACGACGATAGTTGAGCACTGCAGTGATCGTATCGGCCCCGTCACCGAAAATATCGGCCCCGACCCGAACAGACTCTCCGCTCACCCGCTTGGCCGCATATCGGCCACAATCAATTTCAGGCGACACCCTCTCGATAATCACCCTGCGCCTGCCGTCAAATATCTGGTTCTGAAAAGTCGATTCAAGATGGTAAAACATTTCACTCATAAGGAGGTCAGTCATGATGGTTCACGTCATTGTCCGGCAAGCAGAACAACGCTAAAGAAATAAATCCCTGTTTACTCAAAATAGGAAAAGTCGCATACTTTTCTCGACCCGTTTAACGCAATTATTGCCTTATAAACACAGGAGAAATAAACTAAGTCAGGCACGTTTACCCATCCCGGTAGGACGTAACGTCATCCATCCTCTGCCACTCTTTGATTTCCATCAAAAAAATTGATTCTTTAAAGAGATCTTAGAGCGCATGCAAGAGGCTCGCAATACCACATTTATCACTCAAGAAGAAAGGATCTCATTATGTTTGAAGGAGAAAAAGAAAGGCTGCACGAACTGCATCACCGTGTTGAACAGTTACGGGGGTATCTTTGACATCGATGAACGACTGAAAA
>Ga0272441_10003234_pt1 | contig 31325 bp, 27 predicted proteins | sample SSMProp6N_FD_193582 | JGI IMG/M metagenome (GOLD analysis project Ga0272441, IMG submission 193582) | Marine sediment archaeal communities from Little Sippewissett salt marsh, Falmouth, MA, United States - SSM-Prop-6N | ecosystem: Environmental > Aquatic > Marine > Wetlands > Sediment ... | reverse complement strand
TGAAGGGCGGCGGTAACTATAACCGTCCTAAGGTAGCGAAGTTCCTTGTCAGGTAAGTTCTGACCCGCATGAAAGGTCCAACGACTTGGGCGCTGTCTTGACCGGATGCTCGGTGAAATTGAAGCACGGGTGTAAACGCCCGTGACCCGCGGCTGGACAAAAAGACCCCGTGGAGCTTTACTATAGCATGGTACTGAGTTTTAGCATGTGTTGTGTAGGATAGGTGGGAGGCGATGAAGCTGGGGCGCCAGCCTCGGTGGAGCCATCCTTGGAATACCACCCTGCATATGTTGAGCCTCTAACCGTAGGCCGTTTGCAGCGGTCGCGGGACAGTGCTATGTGGGTAGTTTGACTGGGGCGGTCGCCTCCTAAAGAGTAACGGAGGCGCACAAAGGTCTCTTCAGGCTGGTTAGTGATCAGCCATTGAGTGTAAGGGCATAAAGAGGCTTGACTGCGAGACCTACAAGTCGAGCAGGTGCGAAAGCAGGTCCTAGTGACCCAGTGGCGCTTTGTGGAAGGGCCACTGATCATCGGATAAAAGTTACCCCGGGGATAACAGGCTAGTTCCGTCCAAGAGTTCACATCGACGACGGAGCTCGGCACCTCGATGTCGGCTCATCCTATCCTGGGGCTGAATCAGGTCCCAAGGGTCCGGCTGTTCGCCGGTTAAAAGGGTACGCGAGCTGGGTTCAGACCGTCGTGAGACAGGTCGGTCTCTATCCGCCGTGGGCGTAGGAGACTTGAGGGGAACTGTCCCTAGTACGAGAGGACCGGGACAGCCAGACCGATGGTGTACCAGTTGTCACGCCAGTGGCATCGCTGGGTAGCTAAGTCTGGTTTGGATAAGCGCTGAAGGCATCTAAGCACGAAGCCATCCTCAAGACGAGGTCTCCACATTAGGCCCCTTCAAGACGAGAAGGTTGATAGGCCACAGGTGTAAGCACAGCAATGTGTTCAGCCGAGTGGTACTAATAGGCCGAAGCCTATGTGACACACACCCTGTTCACTTGTTGAGAGTTATCGCTTGGAATTGAAAGATTCCAGGTGGCATATGGCGGAGGGGAAACACCCGTTTCCATCCCGAACACGGCAGTTAAGCCCTCCTGCGCCGATGGTACTAGCCGGGCAACTGGTTGGGAGAGTAGGACGCCGCCTGGTCTATAGTTCAGACGGGAGTCATGCGTGAAGCATGGCTCCCGTTTTTCATTTCACCTGGGAGTCATCACGAGCGGAGAGACGCTGAATCCACTTGTGGCAGTCGGTATCGGATGGGCCCGTGCGCGGCATCCATCGTGCGGATGTTGTGGACGCATTCGGCGGCTTGATACGAGCGCGAGGGGGCGCGGGATGCGTGAGCAATTAACCAGGGGAGATGGCCGGGGGATCCGCCAGCGGAAACGCGGTGCTTGTGGAACGGAGAGCGGCGGCGAATGAAGACGGCGGTGGCGTGAGAGGGGTGGGAGAAGGTGATGCAGTGAAGGAAGCTATCGGTGCCGCAGCCTTCACTGCATCAGGAATGGTCTGCGGGGCGGCTAACGCAGCCGGCACGCATCGAAGGCATCGTGGTCGAGCTCGACGCCGAGACCGGGTCCCTGGGGGACCTTCACTGCACCGTTCACGATCTCGGGCGTCCATCGAAGGACGTTTCGCCTGAGAAGTGAGAGTTCGGTGAACTCGCTGGCGAGATCATGACGCGGAAACGATGCTGCCAGATGGAGCTTTGCGGCGATCGAGAAGCCCGGTTCGATCTCCGTTCCCACGATGCTGGACAGGCCCGCCGCATCCGCCACCATTTGGATGTGTTTGCCCCGTGCCAGGCCGCAGGACTTGGCGATCTTGATGTTGACGATGTCCGCTGCGCCGGTTTCGCGAATGCGCAGCACGTCCTGGGGAGTCCAGATCCCCTCATCGGCCATGAGCGGTACGTCGGTGTGATCGCGAATGTGGGCCATGCCCGCGTAGTCGTCGCCGGGGATAGGCTGCTCGAGCAGCTGGAGGTCACAGGCCTCCAGCCTGCGCATAGCTCGAACCGCGTCGATCGTGGTCCATGCAGCGTTTGGATCGAGCCGAAGGGCGATGGAGGGTCCGACGGCCTCGCGAACGGCTTGGACCCGGACGACGTCCATCTGCGCATCGGCGGAGCCCTTGATCTTGATCACGCGGAAGCCGAGGTCGCGAAGATGAAGCGCGTTGGCTGCCATCTCCTTCGGTGAGGCGATTCCGATCTCCGATGCCACGGGGATCCGGTCCCGAAAGGCGCCCCCCAGCAACACGTATGCGGGCACGCCCAACAGCTTGCCTGCGAGGTCGTGGAGCGCGAGGTCGACGCCTTCCTTGACGCATGTGACGCGTGCCAGTGCGGCATCGACCACGGAGAGTATGGAATGAAGCTGGAGAGGATCCAGCCCAAGGAGCTTGGGGGCGATGTACTTCTCCAGGGTCGAAGTGATCGATTCTACAGTCTCGCCGTAGAACTCGGGCTCCCAGGCGCATGCCTCGCCCCACCCGGTGACCCCGTCGTCCGAGACCAGCTTGACGAGCACAGCATTGGATGCTGTGAATGATGTGTACGCATCGGCGAAACCGTCGATTGGTACGGAATACGGAACAACCTCGATCCCTGTGATCCGGGTCATGTGACCTCCTCTTCAGGTTCCTTCATCCCGGCATCCGGGATGCTCTTTGATGGTGTGCTGCGCTTCGGACGCCGCGTCGCACCGTCCGTGCCTGCCGCGTGCTACGCGTGGGGTTCGTCAGCGAACGGGACATCGATCGAGGGGCTCGGATCGGTGAAGTAGCGTCCTCCGTCCTCCGTGATGTAAAGACAATCCTCCAACCGCACGCCGAACTCGCCGGGGATCACGATCATCGGTTCGTTGCTGAAGCACATGCCGGGAGCAAGCGGCGAACGGTTCCCTTGGACGATGTACGGGTCCTCGTGGATATCCAGGCCGATTCCGTGGCCGGTCCGGTGTGGAAGCCCGGGCGTCTCGTATCCCGGGCCGAGTCCGGCAGCGACGATCACCCGGCGCGCCGCGGCATCGATCTCCTCGATGGGGGCGCCGAGCCTCGCTGCATGGAAGGCTGCAGCCTGCGCTTCTTGCTCCAACGACCAGATCTCCCGTTGCCGCTTCGTGGGCTCGCCAAACACGAGGGTCCTCGTCATGTCCGAGTGGTACCCTTCCACGGTACACCCGCCATCCATCAACACGACGTCGTTCTCTCTCAAGTGAGTGAACTGCGTGCTCCCGTGGGGAAAGGACGTTCCAGGACCGAATTGGACATCGATGCTTCCCGCTACACCGAGTTTCTTGTGGGCCGTAACGGTGTTGTCGATGAATTCCTCGCGCGACATGCCCTCGTAGAGCTGAGCGATGCAGACCTTGAATGCTTCCACCGTCAGGTCTGCGGCGTGCTGTAGAAGCGCGATCTCCGCCTCGGACTTGTTGGAACGGCAAGGGATCGTGACCGAATCCGCTGGGGTCAGGGCCGCGTGCGGTACGGCGCCGCGGATCCCGTCGTAGACGAAGAAGCGAAGCGTCTGCTCGACGCCGAGTTTCGCGCGCTCGAGTCTTCGGTCACGAAGGAGGCCTGCAACCTCGTGATACGGATTCTCGTGCTCCTCCCATACGCGGACATCTTCTCCGAACAGCATCTGCTCTCGGAGCCGAGCCTCCTCGAACCGTGGACAGATGTAGCCGATCGGCCCACGTGCCGGGATGACAGCCAACATCGTGCGATCGGTTTGCTCCCATCGGATTCCGGTGAAGTAGTAGAGATTGGACCCCGGTTCGAGAAGAATCGCATCCAGGCCCTGTGCCTCCATCCGCTTCCGCGCCTCGAGGATTCGGGACTCCCGTTCTTGGGACGTGATCGGAGCGACGCTCTTCTCAACGCGGGCAGGTGCATCACGATTGGCATGTGACATGGCTTGGGACACCTCGCAACGATGTGGCCTCCACGCGGCGGGTCCTACGCGATGCAAGCCGCGTGCCCGATCAGATGTTACCGGCCTACGGATGTGATTTCCCCATCTTCGGATATTCGCACAAACTGTCCATCTTCGATCTTGCCGAGATCATCCGATGCGATGCAGAGGATGGGGATGCTTACACCGTACAAGCGTTGGGCAATCATAGAACCGAGCATCAGGATGGGGGGTGTTTCCGCAGTGAGAATTGCTGCAGGGGCTTTGCCGATGCGGGCTAGCTCAAGGAGGACGGCACTCGCCGTGCTCGATCCCTTTTCGGCTGGGAAGAAGCAGATCCTACCATCGAGCGTCTCTCCGCAGCGATCGTGCCGCTGATCGATGATCGTTCCTGTTGCCGGGTCCACACCCCCCCAGAAGCTGATCGTCTTCCGGGCTACAAGCGCCTCTCCATCTGCACAGCCGGCAACGAGCGGCTTCCCGTGTACTACGCCTCCCATGGTGTTCCCTCCATTCGAACGCGACCGGATACTGCGGAGCGAACACACTGATCAAGCGGTGCGAACGCGACGCGAACGCCCAACTCGCCAGGAGAATAGTAGGCCGCTTTCCCGGAATTGGTCATCACCACCGACGCATTTTCGGGGATGATCGGTGAGTGGAATGGGCACGTATCGAACGCGATGGTCGCACCGAACCGGCGGATCGGCTCGATCAATCCCCCCCGCTGTGCCAACGCAAAGGAGGCGGAGCTGGTCAAGACAAGCAGCTGCACGTTCTCATGCACTCTGCCTGGCGTCGCCTCGATGGCTTCGGCCAACGCTCGGAATTCATCGTACGAGAAGTGCGGGCAGCCGAGAATGATCGAATCCACCGGGTCCCCGTTCTCTGCCTGCGACATCTCCTCCCATGCGCGGTCGAGCATGGCGCTTGATACGTCGAGTGTCTCCGACGGAGCCCCCCCGAGGAACGCGGTGGGTAGATCCGGCGCTTCCGGTGTGATCGCCACGGCGTGAAACAGTGCAATCGCGCCGGCTGAGGCGGCCGCAGCACCTAGCGCCTTGAGCTGATCGGTGGATGCAGCTGCCGGAAGGCCTTCGATGACGGGAATGCGCGAACCGAGCTGTTGTCCGATGAGGTGCCCGAGGGCGGCCCATGATGCAGGACTCGACCATTGCGCTGCGTTGAAGGCAGGCAGTCGAACCAGGACTTGGCCACGGCGATTCTCGGATCGGTGAAGCCCGGTGTAGGGAACTCGACCGGTAATGGCGGCGCAGACGTCCATGTAGTCAGCGTACCGGTTGGTTCGGGCGCCGAGAACGGAATTGGCGTACGCAATCGCATTCGATTCGCCCCAGGCAATCTGCTGGCCGAAGCGGGGGGTGAGATACCCTTGGTACGGGGCGCAGGTCCAGGTTGGGACGCAGCCCAGAGCCAAGTACTTGCCGGCGATTCGCGTTGCCTGTTCGGAGAACGTTGGCGGAACGCCGAGATCTCGCCAGTGATCGAGATCGAGCGACACCATGTTGAGTGTGGTTGGAACCGCGGTGCGCCCCCCCTGCTCGACGATCCAGGACACGAAGTCGAGGTTTGACGGGGCCATCAGAGCGCACGCATCGATATGGGCCTGCTCCACGGCAACGAGTTCGCTTGCGCCGGTCGCATCCGCCATCTGTACGATGATAGACATCGCCTCTTGAACCGCCTTGCCGCGCTGTCCATCGAGCATTGCACGCTCATCCCGATCGAGGTTGATCATCCCAAGCGCCTCCGATTTCAGTCTAGCTTCACGCGACCCGGGCGGCGCGCTCCATTGAATCTTTGACGCCCAAGCGCAGTCAGGATAAAGTATACAGTGCTTTTTACGGGTGCGCCAGAAGCGGCGGCATCAGTCTGACTGTACGAGAAGAAGCGCGATCAAATGAACGGGCCGTGTCGCTCCTGTTCGCTTCCGGGGTGTTCGGTCGGAACGTCTCAAGGGAGGAACCCGGATGAGAAAATACGAGTTCGAACTGAATCGGTCTGCTCGGACGATCGTGGAACGGGCACTGGAGCTGCAAGCCGGCGAGACCCTGGTAATCACTGCGGACACAACGAGTGACGCAACGGTGGCAGAGGCGCTGGCACAGGCATGCCTCTCCGTCGGAGCGCACCCGCTGGTGATGTGGATGCGAACGCCCCGTGGCGTCGCCATGGCGGCCGACCGGGATCTCCCCGGAGATGCCATTGTCGGTGCGTTGCGGGAGGCGGACGCGTGGATCGAGCTGAATGTTCAGTACTTGAACTACTCTCAGATCTTTCGCAGTGCCCTCGACCTGAATCCCAAGCTTCGTTTCTACTGCCTTCCCGGCGTTACGGTGGATGTGATGGTCCGTTGTTTCTCCGAGCTTGATCTTCCGCTTCTTGCCGAATTCCTCGAGCAGGTAACGGCCTACACAAGGACCGCGGAGTCCGTGCGGATGACGACAGCTGCCGGACAGGATGTTCGCTTCGCGATCGCCCCGGAGCATCCATTCATTACAGCCTCCGGCTACGCACGAACGCCCGGGTCTCACATGTTCCCGGGACAGATCTCTTGGACCCCGGCTCTGGGCTCGGTCAATGGGACCATTGTATTTGACGGTTCGATCGTTCCGGCGTTCGGTCTTGTTCGTGAACCGGTACGTCTTGAGGTTCGCGAAGACAGGGTCGTTGGAATGACCGGCGGCGCAGATGCGGCCGCATTACAGCGTTGGCTGGAAGGTTGGAACGATCCGGGAATGTTCCGTCTGGCGCACACATCGTACGGGTTTCATCCCCGCGCCGAATTGACGGGCCAACTTGGAGAGGACGAGCGGATCTGGGGCTGCACACAGTGGGGCCTTGGCGCGATCGGGAAGGTCCTGTTGCCACCGGACGGGATTCCCGCTGCATCGCACATCGACGGCATCTGTCTGAACACATCCACGTGGCTCGACGATCGTCCGCTGACCCGCGATGGGATCGTGGTCGACGAGCGGCTCACGGAGTTGGCCGGGAGGCTCCTCGCCGCCGGCTAGGTGCAGAACGGTACGCAACGAAACGGATCCGGCAACCTACAAAACGGAGGACACGACATGAAAACATATGCACTGACCGAACAGCTCTGGAACGACTCGAAGAAGCAGGCCACGTACTTCAGCAAGGACAACGGACTGGTGGCGCTGGCATCTTGCGTCGAGGCCGACCGAAGGCTCCCTGAGGAAGGGTTCGCGACGCACACAGTGCCCGAGGCGTTCGTGGTCCTCTCGGGGGAAGTCGCCATCGGAGGGCCGAACGGGCTGGTGACGGTGTCCGCGGGAACCCTGGCGGTCATCGAAGCGAACGAACCACACTACACGCTGAACAACAGCGGGAAGCCAGCCACCCTGGTGGCGTTCAGCCTGTCCAACGCGTAGTTCAACCGGCTCCGTCGGTGACCCGCACTCCGGATTGCCGACGGAGCCGGCTCAAGCTCCGATTCACTCCTTCACGAAGCGCCTACGTGATGTCGGGCAACAGCTCGGCAAGCCACTCCAGATCGAGTTCCACAAGCGTCGCCCACCGCGGCCTCCCCTTTTCGTCCCATCCGGCCATCGCGTAGTACAGCGCCTTCGCATTATCCAGTTCCTCTTGCGGTACAAAGACACCGTCCGTCGGGCCTCCAACCAAGGGGATCCGTGATTTGCCGGGCAGCAGGTCTGTTTCGCTGTCCACCCCCTCGCGGAGGTTGTAGGCGCGCATCAGATTCAATCGGCGCTCACCGGCCTTCATGAGCTCCCAGAGGGTGTAGTTCCACCCGGTCACTGCGCCGATCGCTTCGACCAACTGATCCGGCCCGTACAGCTGGAAAGAAGGGCCGAAGACGAACTGGCATACGCAGACGGAATCGGTTGCGGAATAGAACAGCTGCGTGTAGAAGGCGTACCGAACCTTCTCCGCATTGAGTACATCCTGCGGAAGCTCTCCGATCAGCCCGAGCTGACTCATCCGGTCGGCGTACGCCTCACAGAAGAACGGATCGTGTTCGTGGGACTGGTGATCGGCGCCGAACGGATTCACGGCGTAGATCAATGCGAGGCTGCGTTTGTGTTGCGGCATGTGCGCCGGGAATTCCTGCCCCTTGACCGCAACGAGAAGATCCTGTCCCACACCGAGCGTTTCGGCAGCCCGGACGGAGCCCTGTCCGAGAATGCGGCCGAAGCCCTCTTGGCGTCCGATGAGTTCCACCACGCGAACGAGGGCATCCGCCTGTCCGAAGTGAAGATCGATCCCGTCCGTCTCCTGCTCTGTGATCAGTCCACGCTCGAAGCAATCCATCGCCCAGGCGATGGTGGCACCGCAACTGATCGTGTCCATTCCGTACATGTTGCAGAGCTGGTTGGCACGGCAAATGGCCGCAAGATCGGATACGCCGCAATAGGATCCCATCGCGGCGAGGGTTTCGTACTCCGGCCCACCGTATCGCGGATCGACGGGATAGTCGCCGTCCTTTATCTCCACAACGCGTTTGCAGCGTACGACGCATCCATGGCACGTGTTGCGCCCTTTGAGGACGGTCTCCGCCATCCGCTCTCCGCTGATTGCTTCGGCGTTCTCAAACACACCGCTCGACCAGTTGCGGGTGGGCAACCCTCCTTCCTCATTCAGAGGGAGCAGGCCTTCGGCCGTGCCGAATTCGCCCATCCCGGCGACATCCGACTCCGGAAAATGGTCGACGCCCCACTTGGCAAGGGCTTTGACTGCATCGGGATTTGCGAGATCGGGCCGTTCGGTTCCGCGGACGGCGATTGCCTTGAGTCGCTTGGATGCCATCACGGTCCCCATGCCCGTACGGCCGTTGGCGCGCGTGGCGGAACTGATCAGTGCTCCAAAGAGAACCCCCTTCTCTGCCGCCGGTCCACACTGGAGCACTTGAACGGCGTTGTCGTCCAGCTGTTGGCGGATTGCATCCTCTACATCGCCGGTAGTGTGCCCGCACAAGTCCGCTGCATCGCGGAGCTCCACTTCTCCATCGAGGATCGAGAGCCAGCAGGGCGCGGTTGCAGCACCGGTGATCACGATTCCATCGTAGCCGGCCGACTTGAGTTCAGCCGGCCAGAATCCGCCGGACTGGGAATCTCCGATCAGGCCGCTCACCGGAGACTTCGCGGTCGCGGTTACGCGGGACTGGCCCGAAAACGGCGCCCCGGTGACCACGCCGGTCATTAGGGACAGGGTGTTGCCGGGCCCCAACGGGTCGGTTCCGGCAGGCGATGTCTTCAGAAGGTAGTACGTTCCCATCGCGCTGCCGCCCAAGTACGTGCGGTAGAACGAGTCCGACGGCGACTCCACTTCAATGCGCCCGCTGGTCAGATCGACGTGCAGGATTCTTCCTGTGTATCCATGAGGTGCCAACGCGTTTCTCCTTCTTCGTTACTCCGCTCCGCTCGGTTCGAACCGGCTTCGCACGGCATGCTCCTGTGGCATCGCGCGGGTGGCCCGGCGCTAGGCCGTGGTCCGGATTCCCAGATCCTTCATGAGATGGTCGAGCTTCGCTTCGTCTTCCGGTGCGAGCGGCAGCTTCGGGCTGCTCGAGAATCCTCCACACAGTCCCATCTTGTCGAGCATGTACTTCAGCGCCTTCTGTGTCTTGCCCTCGTACTCAAGGTAACGCAACAAGGGGAGGATCTCTCGATAGACTTCCCACGCGGTTTCGCGGTCGTCATCTTCGACGATGAGGGAGTACAGGCGCCGGCACTCCGAGGGCACGACGTTGCCCGCGACGCACACCCATCCCCTTGCTCCCATCACGAACGATTCGTAGGCCATATCCTCCCAGCCACAGAAGATGCGGATGCGATCTTCGGCGAGGAGCCGGATTTCCGCAATCCGTCGAATGTTGCCCGAACTCTCCTTTACGCCGACGATGTTCTCCAGCTCGGCGAGGCGTGCGATGACGTCGGGTGGGATATCGACCTTAGAGGTGAAGGGGTTGTTGTAGATCATGATCGGCAGGCCTGCGTCTTCGGAGATACGGGTGTAATGGTAGAGTAGCTCCGCCGGATCGGGGGTGTAGTACCAAGGAGGGAGGACGAGAGCGCCTGCCGCACCGGCACGCTTTGCCTGAACGACTTTCTCGATTGCACGTTCGGTTGTCTCGGCACTGGCACCCGCGATCACCGGGACCGCATCGTCGACGGCTTCAACGACGGTGTCGAGCACGGTCCGCGCTTGAACGTCGGTTAAGCTCGCGAACTCCCCCGTGCTGCCCAGCGGGATGAGCCCATGCACTCCCTTCTCGACCAGCCACCGGGCATTCGTCTTTAGGCCTTCGCAATCGACGTCCCCCGCTTCGGTCATCGGCGTTACCAGAACTGCAAGAATCCCATCCGGAATAGCCACTCCTGCTTCACCATCCTCTCTCGATGTGCGACCGTGGAGGGCGTTCGTCGGCCCACCTGTTGTCGGTCTTGTGTTGCCTTGTCTACGCTTGAACAGTCCGTTCGGCTTCATCCGCCGACGGGCCAGCATACGATAGACGCTTGCTGAAACTCCATCTGGTGTGCCTTCCCACTTCGAGAAGGCTCTCCATCCCTTTGAGTGCTGCCACAGCGGAGTCGATCACCGGGACTCCGACCGCCTGCTGCAGCTGCTCGTAATACCCATAGAGCACGGTACAGCCAAGGACGATGACCTCCATCAGATCGTCGTGAACGGCTTTCGTACAGGCATCCAGAAGGCGGCGATAGGTGCTCTCGTCATCCTCGTGGAAATCGTGGACCTCGATCTTCACCGACTGAAATGACGCTCTGTTAGGCCAGAATCCAAGCCGGGCAGCAAGATTCGACATCTTCGGGATGCAAAGGTCTTGGCTCACGATCACGCGCCACCGCCACCCGAGCAGGCTGGCCAGGTGGTGTGCCGCTTCTCCGGGCCCCATGACCGGGATCCTGGCGATTGCACGGCTCTCCAACACGGCTGTGTCATTGAAACAGCCAACGATGACCCCGGCGAAACCATCCTTCTCGGCACCGATCACACGCTGTAGGATCTCGGGCGCTACGAGCGTCTCGTGGAACCCATAGTTCAGATGCGTGGGCCCTTTCTCAAGCGAGACAACGTGTAAGTCCGTGCTGGGAGAACAGAAACCCGATAGATACTGCTTGACGGGGACGTCCAAGCAGTCGGTTCCGATCGGATTGATCCACAGGATTCGATCACGCACCGTAGGTCCCTCCCTAGCTGTCGCTTTGTGTATAGAGGTGGCACGCCACCTCGTGGCCGTCGCCTACCTCGACCAGCGGCGGATCGATCGTCTCACAGATCTTCATCGCCTCTCGGCAGCGAGAACGGAAACTGCATCCCGTGGGACGATTCACCGGACTTGGGATCTCCCCTTCCGATACCACCCGAGGTGGCTTCAGGCGTTCCTCTTCGTCGGATACAACGGGAATGGAAGAGAGAAGCATCTTGGTGTACGGGTGCAGTGGTTGTGCGAAAAACTCTGATGCGGATGCCATCTCACACAGCCTGCCGAGATACATGATGGCCACTTTGCTCGCGACGTTTCTCATCAGACTGAGATCGTGCGTGATGAAGAGATACGTGAGATCGAGCTCCCTCGACAGAGCCATGAGCAGGCGTGTGACTTTCGCTTGGACAGAGACATCGAGCGCTGAGGTCGGCTCATCCAACACCAGAAACTCAGGCTCGCTGGCAAGTGCCCGGGCCACGGCGATCCGCTGCCGCTGGCCGCCGCTCAGTGCACTGGGAGAGCGATAGAGATACGGCTCCGGCAGTTCGACGGTCCGCATGAGTTCGCGCAACCGGCTCAAACGCTCACGCCGGTTCCCAAGACCGTGGACCTTCAGCGGCAGTTCCAACGTCTGCTTGATCGTGCGTTTGGGGTTCAGCGAGGATCCTGGATCCTGGAAGACGATCTGAATCTGCTTGCTCACTGCACGCGCATTGGCCGACCTCATCTTGGTCAGGTCTTGTCCCCTGAACAGAAGCTCGCCGGAAGTCGGCTTGTGGATGCCCATGACCGTGTAGCCAAGGGTTGACTTGCCGGATCCCGATTCACCGACAAGCCCCACGATCTCCTTCTGAGCGACGTGTAGTGTGACCCCATCGATCGCTTTGACATCAGCGATCTTTCGACGAAGGGGTCCGCCGCGCACCGGGAAGTATTTTTTCACATCGGCGAGATCAAGCATGTTGGCCTCTTTCCTCCCTGATTTCCTGTCCATGCAAGAAACACGCAACACGGCGGCCCTCGCCTTGTTGAGACATCATCGGGGTGTTTGAACAGATCTCCATCGCGTGTGCGCAACGTGGTGCGAAACGACAGCCAGGAGGGAGATCGAGATAGTCCGGTACCATGCCCGGTATGCCCTCTGCGATGCCTTCTCCCGTCAGTTTGGGTACGCTGTCGATCAGTCCGTGGGAGTATGGGTGCAAGGGGTTCCGGAACAGCTCCTTTGTACTCGCTTCCTCAACAACCTGGCCGGCATACATGATGTACAGGCGATCGGTGAACTCTCGTACCAAACCGAGGTTGTGGGTGATGATGAGGATGGAGAGGTTCCGTCGATCGACGGCATCTCGCATGAGCGAAAGGATCTGATCTTCGATGGTCACATCCAGTGCAGTCGTCGGTTCATCCGCAATGAGGAGAACCGGGTCTGTGACCAACGCCATCGCGATGAGCACGCGTTGTTTCATTCCACCGCTCAGCTGAATCGGATAGCAGGACAGGTTTCTTTCGGGATCCGGAAGACCGACTTCCTTCAAGATCTCGATGGCGCGGGAACGCATCTGCCGCTTGTTGAGGCCCTTTCCGCTTGAGGAGTACCGGATCGCATCGATGATCTGTGTGCCGATCTTGAACACGGGGTTGAGCGAAGCGCCCGGATCCTGGGGAATCAGAGAGATCTGCCCCCGAGCGTTCCGGAGTTGCTCGCCTCGAAGCGAGAGAATGTCTTTGCCGTGGAGGCGGATTTCTCCATGAGGAATCTCTGCAGGCGGCATCGGGAGGATCCCGATCGTTGCCTTCATCGTGATCGATTTGCCACATCCGGTTTCGCCGACCAAGCCGACCTTCTCGCCTTGGAACACGGAGATGTTTGCGCGATCGAGAACCGGCAACGTCCCACGGAACACGCGGAAACTGACCTCGAGATTGTTGATGTCAAAGAGTGCTTGTTCGTTTCGCATCATACCTCTTCCACCGACAACACATCCCGAAGGCCGTCCCCGAGAAGGTTGAATCCGAGCACAACGATCATGATCGCAATCGCAGGGAAGACAGCGATCCACCAACTGTCCGGCATGTACTTGGCGCCATCCGCGACCATGGTTCCAAGTCCGGGTGCAGGCGGCTGTACGCCGAGGCCTACGAAACTGAGGGAAGCGCCCATCAGGATGACCCATCCCATATCCAGGCTGATCTTGGTCAAGATTGGCGAGACACAGTTCGGAAGGATCTCGCGAAATAGGATGTGCGCTTTGCTCGCTCCGGTGACTTCAGCGGCTTGCACGAAGAACTCGGTGCGAATCGAGGATGTGACTCCGTACACCAATCTTGCATACCAGGGCCACCACATCAACGATACGGCAATCATGGCGTTGGTCAGGTTCGGCTTCAACACGGACGCGATGGCGAGTGCAAGGACGAGGGGCGGAACCGCAAGGAAGATGTCCGTGATTCGCATGACGATCGTGTCGATCCACTTCCCCTTCCAGTATCCGGCGACCAGACCGAGCACGACGCCGGGTGGGACAACCAGTAGCAGCACAATGATGCCCATCGTCAGTGAGTAGCGATACCCAAAGAGGATTCGCGACAAGACATCGCGTCCCACAACATCCGTGCCGAGCAGGTGTTGAGCGCTTGGCGGCTGGTTGGCTTCGGCGAAGTTGACGAACCTGCCGGCGTGCGCCGGGTACGGCGCAATGAATGGGGCAAAGATCGCGAGAAGGCTCACGATGAGCACGGTCGCCAGACCGAGGACCGACATACGATTCCGCGAGAACTTGTACCACGCCTTCCGCACGTTCGTCCAGAAGGTGTTGAGGGGAGTCTCGGCGCTGTAAGTTCCTTCGATGGTCTTCATGCTACCCCCCTTCGGCTCTCAGTCGGATTCGAGGATCAAGGTATCCGACGATGATGTCCACAAGGATATTGACCGTAATGAACAACACCCCCATGATCAGAACAACACCGGTTACCGCATTGATGTCCTTGCGGACCATGGCTTCGACGCCATAGCGTGAAAGACCCGGCCAACCAAAGATCAATTCGACAAGAAACGCGTTGCTCAGAAGCGCTGCGAAGTCGAGGCCCAGAATGGACACGGTGGGGATCAACGATGGCTTGAGCAGATACTTCAAGTTGATGACCCGTGCGGGGATCTTCAGGGACCGTTCCACCGCAATGTAGTCCTTGAGCATATTGTCTGCCATGCTCGATCGGGTGATCCTCGCTTCTTGCGCCATGCCGCCCAGAGCGAGAGCGATGGCGGGCATGATGAGATGCGTGATGGCATTCCAACAGGCCGCGAAGTCTCCGGCAAGCAGAGCATCGATGGTCAGGAGTCCTGTTCTCACTGGCGGGGTCGTGAAGACGGCGTCGAGACGGCCCATCGTCGGCAGGATTCTCAAGAGGTATCCGAACAACAGCATTAGCAGGATCGCGATCACGAAGGCAGGGGTCGCTACCCCGAAGTAGCTTCCCATCCGTACGACATTGTCGACCCACGTGTTCTTGTATCGGGCGGAGATTGCCCCCAGGACGATGCCGAAGACCGTCATGATGATGCCCGAGAACAGCACCAGCTCCATCGTGGCCGGCAGGAACGTTCGGATATCGATCGAGACATCGCGTCGCGTCCAAAGGGATTGCCCGAGTTTTCCGTGTAGGGCGTCCCTGATCCAGTAGTAGTACTGGACATGAATCGGATCGTCGAGATGCATCCAGTCCCGCCACTGCTGAACAACCTCATCAGGCGCTCTGGCTCCGAGAGCCAGCCTGGCAGGGTCGCCGGGCATGATCCGTGAGATGGCGAAGATCAACATCGATAGCCCTATCAGGATCACGATAGAATAGAATAGCCTGCGAATCAGAAATGACGAGAAACTCATATTCCTCCATCGCGTCAGAAGGAGGGGAGCCGTGAAGCTCCCCTCCGACTGATTCCTTGCTTTCTACAACTACGGGATTCGGTCGGGGAAGACCTCGATGAAACGGAAGTCGTAGTTGTAGCCCATTACGGAGTTTGGATTGGACGGCTGGGGCCAAGAGACGTACTCGGCCTGATAGGCGTGCTTCTCAAGCAGCTCGAACAGGAACACGTCCGGAACGAGCTCGACGATAACCTGTTGGATCAGCCCGTACTTCTCGAACCGGGCGGCCTCGTCGATCGTGCCCAATGCATCATCGATCAGCTGATCGAGCATCGGATCAAGCATCCACTCAGCCTGTTCCCAGGTTCCCACGTTGCTGGAGTGATACTTCGCCTGAAGCATCGATCCGGCTTCCGGGTAGTGAGGGGCGACATTGATCGCGAGGACGTTCGGCGTCTCCTCCTGGCTTCCGACGACTTCGACCATCTTGCCCCACGGCATCTTGATGAGTTCGACATTCAAGCCGATCTCCGCCGCATTGGCCTGGAAGAGAAGCGCGAGCTTCTCGAGGGCCGGGACGTCCGTGTTTACGCCGAAGACGATCGGGTATTCGTCCAGGGAGCCGTAGTACTTCGACTTCTGGAGGGCTTCTCGTGCCTTGTCGAGGTCTCGCGAATACTGGAACAGCCCTTCCTTGTAGCCGGGAAGAACCGTTGCCACGGGACCGTGCGCCTGCAGAGAGCCCGGGAAGATGATGTTGACGACCTGCTCGTAGTCGAGCATGTAGGACAAGGCCTTGCGGATCTGGATGTCGTCCGTCGGAGCCTTGGTGTTGTGCAGCATGAGGTACTGGCTCAGGCTGTTCGGGAACGCAGCGATGTCGACGCCATCGATGGCATCCATGGAGACCATGGACTCTTCGGGCTGCCACGGATCGGTGATTTCGAGTTCGCGGCGGGCCATCAGGGCCTTCACGGTGACGGCATCGGGAGAGCGCAGCATCTTGACCTGCTGCGCAGCGTTCGGCGCAACCTCACCCCAGTAGCCTGGGAAGAGGTCCAGCAACAGGTACTCTTCAAACGGGAATTCGGCGACGGTGTAGGCGCCGGATCCCGCGTCATTGCTGAGAAGCCAAGTCTTTCCGTAGTCGCCGTAGTCGCCGTAGGGACCCTCCCCGAGGTTCGCCATCACGGCATCCTTGCTGAGGATGTAGAAGCGCACCAGCGAGAACAGGAAAGGACCGAACGGCTCGGAGAGGGTGATTTCCACCGTGTAGGTGTCGATGACCTCGACTCCTGCGACACTGCCGAGGAAGAGGTAGCCGTATCCTTCTCCAAGCGTGAGCAGACGGTCCATGCTGAACTTGACATCTTCCGCGGTCATCTCGCCACCGGTATGGAAGGTGATTCCGGGGCGGATATGGAATGTGTACGTCAGATTGTCATCCGAAATCTCCCAGCTGTCCGCCGCATGAGGAATGACGGTGCCTTCCGGCGTGGGATAGACGAGAGAATCGTAGAGGTTGACCATGGCACTTGAACTCGAGAAGTCCGAACCAACACCGGGATCGATGTAGGTTGGCCACGAGAAGCCGACGCGCAAAAGCGAGTCTTGGCCGACTGCGGCCCAGACGGCGAAAATCGATAGGGTCGCCAGTAGAGCAACAGCGGCGAGTTTCTTCGTTCGCATCACGTACTGCCTCCTTTATGGTTCACTACACAAGCTGTTGTTCCCAACAATCGATGTCGATGCCGTGCAACACCTCCTCTTCCGTTTGCTCAAAACCATCGGTTGCCCTACTCCTCCCCGACCAAGAGAGAGGCGATCCGCTTCATGTGCTCATCCAAACGCTGAACGAAGTGCTCCGAGTCCGTCATCACAACGGACGTCGTCTCTTCGAGAGCGTCGCGAAGTTCACCGATCCAAGCCGGCGGAGTCGGTTCGTCATCGAGAACATGGAGAAGACGAATCGTCGCTTCCACAAGGCGAATCGGTCCGTAATGCGCCGGCTCCCCGGGCAATTGCCGAGCCGACGCCAACATGTAGGTGATCAGCTCGAGCAGCTTCAATTCCTTGTCCCTGTTCATTTCTGGCTCCCCACTTCAAGCCGCGCCGAAGGTGCGGCTCATGAGATCGAAGAAGCTGACATCGAGTTCCGATAGATGATTCCCTCTTCAATGCGCTTCGGGGCGGGCGGATCGATTGCCGGCACGCCGACCGCGATGAGGAGCTCCGGATGCACATACTCTGGGAGTCCAAGGAATTGGCGTACGGATGCATTGTGGAACGACAGAACGGCACACGTTCCCAGCCCGGATGCGTAAGCGGCAAGGAGGATGTTTTGTGCGGCCATCGCTGCGTCCATGACCGATCCAACATCCCGTCCCAAGGTCGAACCCCGCTTGAACGCAGCATCCTTGTCTTGGCAGACTGCGATCACCGCTGCCGGTGTCGCCAGCATTCCGGGACTCACGGCCTTGATGCGACGGAGCGTGGTCGTGTCGTCCACGATGACGAAACGCCAGGACTGCGCGTTGCCGGCACTGGGAGCCCAGATTCCCGCCCGGACCAGGTCGAGCAGAAGGTCGAACGAAACAGGCTCCGCGGAGAACTTCCGAATGCTCCGCCGTTCTCGTATGGCCTCTTGGAGATCCATGCTCTTGCCTTCCTCCAATGCAGTCATCGAAGAGGTCTAGCGCTTCGCTAGAGCGGAGAGCAGGAAATGCAACATCTCTACTGCTCTTCGCATATCCGAAACCGCGACATGTTCGTTGGTGCTGTGTTCCGCTTGAACACCGATTCCCAAGACAACGGTTGTGATTCCATGCTCGTTGTAGATCGATGCATCCGTGCCACCACAGATGGTCGAGACATGGGGCACGAGTCCGAGTGATGCGACAGCCTGCTCTGCGAGCTTGACAACCGGTGAAGCCGGGTCGACCGATGAAGCGTGGTAGGCAATCTCGCTCGAGACATCAACCGTTGCTCCGATACTCTTGGCGCTTTCCCTGCAGATCTGTTCGATCTGACCGGCTACCTCAACGGCGCGTTCGTCCCGCAGGCTTCGACACTCAGCGCGCACGATTGCCCGCTCTGGAACCCCATTGCGTATCTGTCCGCCTTCGATGATTCCGACATTCGCCGTGGTGTCGGGGTCCAACCGACCAAGTGGCATTGCTGCAATGGCTCGGGCTGCGGCGAGCACGGCTGAGATCCCTTTCTCGGGTTCCATCGCAGCATGTGCCGCTTTCCCGTGGAATGTGATGTCGATGAGGAAGTGCGTTGGACCTCCGACAACCACGGCATCGAGTGCATCCATGTCCAAGACGAAGCCCTCCTTGGCAGAGAGCTTGTCGTACTCGAGGTGCCGGGCCCCAAGAAGGCCCGGCTCCTCTTCTCGCGAAACCACGAATTCAAGGGGTGGATACGCCTCCGCTGTACGAACAGCCTCGATGAACTGTGCGATCCCGGCCTTGTCATCGGCGCCCAAGATGGTGTCGCCTTTCGACCGGATGATGTCGCCATCGAGAATCGGCTCGATTCCCCGGCCAGGCTTGACCGTGTCGCCGTGACACGCAAACAGGAAGGATTCTTTGCACGTGGTGTTCTTGCCGGGGATCCGAGAAATCAGGTTCCCATAGCTGTCGAACACGCATTCCGCGCCGAGTTCTTCCTGCAACAGAGCGGACAGAAAACGGAGGAACTCCTCCTCTTCACCCGACTCGCTGTCGATACGGACAAGATCGCTGAACAGCTCTACCAGACGTTCGGACATGATCGACGTACACCTCCTTGGTGAAACGGCGCTAGGCCAGGCCCAGCTCCTTGACCAACGGAAGCAGCTCTTCGAGAACAACCTGTCCCTTGTCGAGAAGCTGCTTTCCATCAAGCCACGCCGAGGAGTTCATGCAGATTCCGTCGGTGTGCGAAGGAGCGTAGATCGGCTCTCCCTGGTGGGAGAAGATCGGTCCGACGGCGCCGATTCCCCATTCCGTAGCACCCCAAACGCGCTCGTCTTCGACGATGTCCCCGGTGAGAAGAGCGCCAGGGTGGAACGACCAGCTGGCATGGGCCAACCGCCGCATCTGCGGATGATTCCAGCTGTCCATCCACCGCTCGAATGCTACGGCCTCGCGTCCGCCTTCCACCTTGACGATGGTGCCCTTCTCCACCGTCATCCGAATAGGCTCTTCGAGCTTGCGGAACGGCGGCACCAAGGACCCGTCGAAGACGAGGATTCCGTTGATGGTGTCGAAGATCGGAGCCCACGCGATCTGTCCGGCGAGGAAGTTCGAGCCGGGCTTGTCGGCATATCCCTTGGAGAGCGAGACGCGCCGCTCAGGATCGAAATCGAACTCAAGGTCCTGTCCGGCTGGCGTGGTGATCCGGAAGGTCTTGGTCTCGAGCGTGAGGTCGTAGATTTTGTCCAAGAACTTGGAGAGCACGGGGTAGTTGACTCGTCCGATCAGACGGACCATCATCTCCACGTTCATCCCCACCATGTTCATGTAGCGGAGTTTGTCATTGGCCTTCATCGCGCGGTTGTACGGGGTGGAATAGAGAAGCCACTCGTTGTTGAACTCCACCCATGCGTCGGCGACGCTGAGCGCTCCGGTCAAGGCATCCACGGGCAACATCGGGTCAGCTGCCTCGGACACTCCCAATGGCGAATGGGTCAGGATGACCATCGGCTTTGCGCCGACGACATGTGCTGCAGTCGCTGTTGCGTTGACAACGCGCATGTCGCTCTCGGTGTCAGCCGTGATGACAAACGTCTCTCCTGGCTTGAGAGCGAAAAGCTCGCGTGTCAGAATGTCCGCAGCTTTGCCAAGCTCGTACTCGTATCGCTGCATCCCCTACCTCCTTGGCCCGGAACAGGATTGAAGGCGTCGGGCCTACGCCTAGATTTCGTTGAAAGCGGCTCCATTGCCGCCGGGCTCCTGGCCATTCCGGCCGCCGACCCCGTCGACAAGTGCCTTTTCATACCACTCGATGAACTTCTGAGAACTCACGATCAGGACAACAGCCGTCTGATCAGCGTCCGTTGAATACCCATGCATCTGGGTGGCGAAAAAATGGTAGCTGTCTCCCGCGGAGAGCGCGTAGTCGCCACTCTCGGTTCGCAACGTAATCTGCCCCTCCAGTACGTATCCGAACTCCTCCCCTTCATGGGAATCGAGTTCGGACTGGTGTCCTGCGGGGATCTCGTGAATCAGGACTTCAATCTTTCGGCCGGGAAGTTTCCCGGTAAGGTGGCGGTAAACAATAGGGTACGATCCGATCTGAACCGTCAACCCTTCTCCGCGATGGACGACCGGCGAGCGTTCGCCGGCAGGGGGAGGCTCCTTCTCGCTGCATGACGAAAGAACCTCCGGAAGCGATACTTCAAGCGCTTCACAGATCTTCTCTAGGGAAACAATGGATACCGAGCAGACCTCACGCTCCGCCTGGGACAGAAAGCTGGTGGAGAGCCCACACTGAGATGACAGCTGCTCGAGTGTCCAGTTCTTCTGTTGGCGCAAGCTTCGTAGGGTCGAGCCAAGTGATGCCATGGATTCACTATACTGCGATTTCACTCATACTGCAAGCCGTGCAGTGCAGTGGGGGTTGCCGCCATGGCGGAATGGGAAAAGCCCAAGGGAAAAGCGGTACAGAGAACGCTGGGAATGAAGCAGGAATGAATAGGTGACGAAGAACGGTCGAAGGAATGGTGCCACTGCAGGGGCGGCAGCGGTAGACCCGTGCGGGGAGAAGAATATTGAATGACGCGGCCGGGAGGCGGCGAGATGCAGGCAACGGGGATCGGCTACGTACGCCTGAGCTTGAGGCTTGGCGAACAGGTAGCTATACTGAAGTAGAAATGAACTGGGTGGGTGAACATCTCCATCAATTGCGGGTCGAGCGCAATCTGACGCTGAAAGACCTGGCAAGTCGCTGCAAGCTCTCTGCCAGCTTTCTTTCGCAGCTCGAGCGGGGGCTGTCGTCTGTTTCGATCGTTTCTCTCGATTCGATCTGTCAGGCCCTGGGAACGTCGTTGGCGAGCTTCTTCAGTCGAGGGAAAGGATCGGAAGCTCGAGCAGTGGACGCCGAGAGGTCTGAGGCGGAGGTCTTGAGGGTCGCGGAGCAACCGATCATTCGCATGTCGGATTCTACCATCAAGTATCGGTTCCTTGGCCGCGATTTTCCGGGGAGCACGTTCGAGATCCTTCTGGGGGAGATCTCTCCGGGATTCAGTTTCCCACCCAAGGCGCACGATGGGGAGGAGTTCGGCTACGTCCTGCAAGGCAAGCTTCAACTTACGCTTGGTGGTGAGGTGTATGAACTCGGTCCGGGAGACAGCTATCACGTCGATGCCACGACACCTCACGGGTACGCGGCCGAATCGAGCGAACCGGTGCGAATCCTTTGGGTGCAAACGTTGAAGTACCTGAAGACCCGCGATGGCCTGCCAGTCCATCGTGACAGCGAGAAGGGATCCTTGGGCAGGTAGGACCGGTTCCGTGCGTACTGCGGGACGAAATGCTTCAACGGCATGTCCGGTCACCATTGTCAGGAGCATCCCCGTAGCCAACTTCTCGTATTGCCCGTTGGACAGGTGCAGTGAGAGCGTGTCTTAAGGCTACGCCTCTCCGTGTGCGGTTCTGGCAATGACTTCCTCTTGCAGTGCCGAATCGAGGTTGCGGAAGTAGTCGCTGTAGCCCGCGACGCGGACGATCAGATCCCGGTATTCGTCGGGGTTCTCCTGGGCCTGTCGCAGGAGCTTCGAATCGACGACATTGAACTGGATGTGGTGTCCGTTGTAGCGGAAGTAGGTTCGCACCAAACTTGCCAGCTTCCTCAAGCCGGCATCATCCGCCAAGACATCGGGAAGGAACCGCTGATTGAGCAGGGTGCCTCCGGTGCGCACATGGTCGATTTTTCCGACGGATCGTATCACCGCGGTCGGTCCGTTCGCGTCTGCGCCTTGAGTCGGAGAGATGCCATCCGAGAGAGGAGTTCCTGCTCGGCGGCCGTTGGCGGAAGCGCCGACGACCTCGCCGAAGTAGACGTGAACGGTGGTTGGTAGCAGATTGATACGGTACTTGCCCCCTTTGGTGTTGGGGCGTCCGTCGATCGCACGATAGTAGGTGTCGAAGAGTGCGACGGCGATCTCGTCGGCACGGTCGTCGTCATTGCCGAAGCGCGGAGACTCTTCGGCAAGGAGGGTGCGGAGGGGCTCGTTCGCCTCGAAATCGGAATCGAGGGCGGCAAGCAGATCCCGTAGCGTCATCGACTGGCGGTTGAACACATGTTCTCGAATCGCCGCCAGCGCGTCGGTGGTCGTCCCGAGTCCAACGCCCTGGATGTACGTCGTGGGGTAGCGTGGCCCGGCGCCGTTGTAATCCTGGCCGCGATCGATGCAATCGGCCACGAGAGTTGACAGGAATGGCGCGGGCATGTGCTCGGCGAACAACCTCTCGATTCGATCGTTGCCCTCAATCTTGAGGTCCACGAAGTATTCGAGCTGAGTGCGGTAGGCGGAGAACAGCTGCTCGAAGCTGTCGAAATCATATGGATCGCCGCTTCTCGGGCCGATCTGCTTGCCTGTTCGTGGGTCGAGTCCGTCGTGCAGGGCAAGCTCCAAGAGCTTCGGCCAGTTCATGTAGCCGGTGAGGACGCAGCTTTCCTTTCCGAATGCGCTGATCGTAACGCATCCGCTCGGGCCTCCCGCCCGGGCATCGTCGAGCGACTTCCCCGCGTGCATGAACTCTTGCAAGATGGCATCCGTATTGAAGATCGACGGCTGTCCGAACCCTTGCCGCACCACCTCCAGGGCGCGCAGCAGGAATCGATCCGGATTCACCTTGGAGAGCTGGACGCATGAGCCGGTGTAGGGCAGCTTCATCTCTTCGATGACATCGAGGACTAGATACGAGAGGTCGTTTACGGCGTCTCTTCCGGTTGCGGTGACGCCGCCGACATTGATCAGCGTGAAGTCGTTGTACGTGGAGCTCTGTTCCTCGGTAACGCCCACCTTCGGTGGCGCGGGCTGGTTGGAAAACTTGATCCAGAAACATTCCAACAGCTCTTTGGCGTTGTCGCGGGTCAATCGACCATCCCGCAGGTCTGCGTCATAGAACGGATATAGATTGACATCGAGGCGGCCCGGGTTGAGGGAATCCCATTCGTTGAGTTCGATGACCACGCCGAGGTGGATGAACCAATACATCTGAAGGGCTTCGTGAAACGTCCGAGGTGCATGCGCAGGGACCCATGAGCAGACCTCCGCGATTTTCTCCAGCTCTTCGCGCCGAGCTGCATCGGCGGTTTCATCCGCCATTTGGCGGGCGAGCGAGGCATGACGCTGTGCGAACCGGATCATCGCGTCGCAGCAGATGGCCATGGCAGTTAGCTCGTCGAGCCTCTCTTCCTTGTCACGGGTGTCGGATGCCCTCCAACGCTTGGCGGATTCCGCGATCCGTTCTTTGGCTTCGAGAAGTCCTTGCCGGTAGATCGTGCCATCGAGCACTGCGTGACCGGGAGATCGTTGCTCCATGAACTCCGTGAACACCCCGGCATCGAATGCGGCAATCCACTCGGGCGACATGGCTCCGAATACCCGCTCGCGCATCGTCTTTCCTTGCCAGAACGGAATGATGCTCTCTTTGTAGTGGTTGCGGGTCTGCGGATCGACGGAGAACGAGGTCTTGCCGCGAGTATCCAAGACGTCGAGGTCCGAGAGAGAGTGGCAGCATAGCTCCGGATACGTCGGCGTCGCCTTTGGAGCCGGTCCTCGTTCGCCCACGATCAGTTCCCCACGGCCGATGTACAGGGTCTGATGTTCAAGCAGATAACGGAACGCCAACGCGCGGCGAACCGGAGCGGAAGAGGTCTTCGCCTCATCCGATCGATCGAATGCTGTCAGCAACGCCGCGCGCTCCAGACTGACCGATGGTTGCGTTCGCAGGGTCTCGTTTCTCAGTTGTTCGATTCGTGCGTTCACCTCATCCTCCAATGATTACTGGAACTCGAACCGCGGGGCGGAGAACGTCCAGTGCGTGCGCGATTTCCTCTTCATTCGGTGCATGAAAGCCTGTTTCAGTGAGCGGCTGTTCGAGCCTGCTCCGCTTGACGTCACCAGCCTGATGATACGGAAGGATATGGATCGCCTCGACACTTGAGAGCTCGTTGACGAGGTTCGCCAGTGCGCGAAGCGCTTGGGTACCGGCATTGACGCCGGGAATGAGCGGATAGCGTATCCACATGGGCTGGGCCATCTTGGCGAGCAACCGGGCATTGTCGAGGATCAGTCCGTTCGACTGTCCAACCATCTTTCGATGGGCTTCATCATCGAGGAGCTTGATGTCGTAGAGCACAAGATCGACGTGTGAGGCGATCGAACGAATCACATCGGGTTCAGCGTAGCCACATGTGTCCAATACCGTGTGAAACCCTTGATCCTTACACGCTTGTAGCAGGGCGAGACTGAATTCGGGCTGCATCAGCGGCTCACCGCCGGAAAGGGTGACACCGCCACCGGATTGGTCGTAGAACAGGGCGTCCTTCTCGATCGTGGCCATGGCCTCCGCAACGGTTCCGGCGCAGCCAATGAGTTCGCGGGCATCAGCAGGACACGCCGTAAGACACGCTCCGCAGCCGGTACATCGCCCGTGATCGGTGACCGGTCCGTTCTGCTCCATAGAGATCGCAGCTTGCGGACAGCACCCGGCACACGCACCACACGCGGTGCACCGCTCAGTGCGGAAGAAGATCTCCGGCCTTGCTCTCTGGCTCTCCGGATTGTGGCACCAGCGGCACGAAAGGGGACATCCCTTGAGAAAGAGCGTCGTTCGAATTCCCGGACCATCGTGAAGCGCGAAGCGCTTGATGTCGAACCATGTCCCGTGTTCACTCAGTATTGCAGCATCACTGAATACCATCGTCACCTGCCATCACTGCTCGATGTTTCTGCGTGAAGAATATGGCGATTAGGTCGAGATATCAAGAGGATGGTCGGAAATTAAGTGGCACTTAAGAGATGGCGATCTGCTTCCGTGCGGCGGTGACCCGCGATCGGTTCCTAAGGAATGGCTACGGTCTTTACAAGCGGTCGATACGCCGGTTCGGGGAGAGGGTGTGTCATCCCGATCGAATGGACTACACTATCCAGGTGGACATGAGCAGGCGGAAGACGCTTCGTAAGGATGGCGGGGACCGGATCACCGTGATCGGGATCGTCGCGAACATCGGGCTGCTTGCGGTGAAGCTGGTGGTGGGGATTCTTACGGGTTCGGCCGGACTCGTAGCCGACGGGATCCATTCCGGCTCTGATATGGCAACGGATCTGGCGGTTCTCGGAGGAATGCATCTCGGCCGCAGGAAGGCGGATGCAGATCATCCGTACGGGCACGGGCGTTACGAAACGCTGGCCGGCGGCATTGTGGCCGGGGCGCTGATTGTTGTTGGAGCGTTCATTGCGTGGGAAGGCGTCTCCGCTCTCTATCGCGGTGTTCACAGCTTTCCCGGCCCCGCGGTGATCGGGATTGCTGTGCTGTCGATTGCCAGCAAGGAGTGGTTGTACCGTCGTACCGTCCACATTGCGCGCGATGTGGGGAGCGCCGCACTCGAAGCCAATGCTTGGCATCATCGCTCGGACGCACTCTCATCCGTTGCGGTCCTGGCAGGAGGAATCGGCGGGCTGGCCGGATGGGGACACGCTGATCAGCTCGCCGGGCTTCTCGTTGGGCTGATGGTCATCACCGCGGGTGGGCGGACGCTGATTCACGTCCTGCATGAGCTGACCGAAGGCGGGCTCTCTCGCGGTGAACTGGACACCATCGAAGAGGCGCTGCAAAACGTCCCGGACGTTCTCGAATATCATCAGCTCCGCGGGCGGCGGGTCGGCAGGGAGACCTTCGTAGATGTCCATGCGTTGGTGGACAAGGGACTGTCGGTTGTTGAGGCCCATCGCGTGTCGATGGATGTCGAGGAAGCGATCCGATCTCGCTGCAAGCGTTCGATCAACGTGATCGTTCATATCGAGCCGGATGCCGAGGAGCTGGCTGGGCACGAGTAGCTGCCCTAGAGATTCAGGCTTCCGCGCTCCAATGCGAGGAGGCGCTCCTTCAGCGGCAGTCCACCGCCGAACCCGGTCAGTTGCCCACCCTTTCCGACCACGCGATGGCACGGAACGATGATGGGAACAGGGTTGGCGCCAACGGCTTGTCCGACGGCCCGTAGGGCATTGGCGCGGCCGATTCGCAGCGCGATGTCGGCGTAGGCAACCGTCTTCCCGTAGGGAATCTCCGATACGGCTTCCCACACGGATTGCTGAAATGGGGTTCCTCGCAGATCGAGCGGAACGGCGAACGCCTTCCGGCGTCCGTCCAGATAGGCGTGGAGCTGATCGAGCACGACTTCGTTCGCAAGATCGTCGGGAACGATCTTCGCGTGCAGTTTCTCTTCCAATACAGGAAACGGTGTGGGGTGAAGATCGAGATAGCGAACGCCCTGTAAGGACGAGAGAACTCGGAAGGTCCATCCGCCCCACCCGATTGTGCTGCCGTAGAACTTCTCCGGGCTCGGTTTGACGCGACGTGCCATGCCATCACCCACATACACAACTTTTGCTCACTTCTAAGAGTAGTGGCACAAGGGGGGTAAGTCAATCCTCTTGCGGATCGGTCTCAGAGAAGTGGCACACCTGATACACATCGACGCGTACCAGATCATCGCCTCGCCAGCAGTCTCCCGGCGCGCCGTGCTTCCGGCAGAGCTCGGTCAGAAACGTCTCTGGCTCAGGCAACTGCTCCCAGACCTGCGGCAGATAGGTCGACGATCCGTACGTTGTGGTAAGGATGACGCCGTCGATGCCGGGACGGAGCGTGGCTGCCAGATCCTCCGGTCCCTCATACGTCAGGGCGTACGGCTGTCCGAGCACGCTGATCTCGATATCCAGACTGTTCACATCCTCTAGGCGAACCGGGGAGAACCGCGGGTCTCCGGTTGCGGCAAGCACGACGTTGCGCATCACGTTTCGATAGATCGGCTCGTGGGGCTCGAAGGAATCGAGAATGCAGCCACGCAGCGCGCCGTGGCGATTGAGTGTGACAAAACAGGCGGCCTGGACAAGAAGCGCGGGCGTTCGTTGCGTTTCGTCCACCTCGGGCAACGCGGTTCCCGACAGATGCGCCGTGAGCGTGTCTCTCGCCAGCCGAAGCAGGAGTGCCTTCTCTTCGGAGCGCAGTTCAAGCGGGTCAGAGCGATTCATCGGATCCTCCCTAGCGAACGTGATGAGCAACGCGCCAGCAGCGACAACCGCAAGAACGATCCATGCCCATGGTTTCATCGATCCCCTCACCTGGGAACCATACGGGAGTTGGTCGGTTGCGTCAATGCATCCGGTCTTGCGTGTCGCAAACGCAACAAAGCCTCCCGTATACTTGGGGCCTGCAAGGGAGGCAAACCATGACGTCGATCGTCGATCTGTTTCAGAACATGGTCCAAGTAGATAGCGAGTCGGGTAATGAAGCGAAGTTCGTGCAGCACCTCAAAGGGATTCTGGAGCGCGAACTTGGCGCTGAGTGCACCCTTGATGCACACGGGAATCTCATCGCAACGTTGCCGGCCAAGAACAGCAGCGTGACCGAACCGGTGATGCTGGCGGCTCACGCGGACACTGTCAAGCCGGGCGTAGGCATCGTTCCTGTGATTGAGAACGGCGTGATCCGGTCCGAGGGCGACACCATTCTCGGTGCCGACGACAAGGCAGGGCTTGCGGCGATCATCGAAGCCGTGCGCAAGGCGGACTGCCATCCGCCGGTGGAGATCGTCTCCACCCTGGGTGAGGAAACGGGGCTGAACGGAGCGAAAGCGCTCGACCTGAATCTCGTCCGCTCGCGGCGTGCGTTCATCGTGGATGGCGATCGGCTGGATCAGGTCATCATCGGAGGTCCGACGCACATCAGCCTCGACATCACCGTGATCGGCAAGGCGGCTCACGCAGGGATGGAGCCGGAGAAGGGAATCTCAGCGATTCGCGTTGCTGCGGCTGCGATCTCCGCGATGCCCGAAGGCCGAATCGACGAGGAAACAACGGCCAACTTGGGCATCATCGAAGGGGGAATGATCCGCAACGGGGTTCCGGAACGCGTCTTCATCAAGGGCGAGTGCCGCAGCCTGAACCACGACAAGGCCCTGGCGCAGGCAGCGGCGATGCGGGAAGCCTTTGAGAGGGCAGCGCGTGGAGCAGGAGCGCAGGTGGAGATTGAGATCGAAGTTGAGTACAAGGCGCGCCAAACGGATGAATCGTCGGAAATCGTGCAGACGGCGATGGCCGCTGTTCGATCGGTTGGCATCGAGCCGAAGGCAATGGTAATCACTGGGGGAACCGACGCTCTTGTCCTGGCAAATCGTGGCGTGGATGCCGTGGTCCTGGGCTTCGGCGGCGTTGATGCTCATGCCACAACCGAGCACATCGCCATTGCTGAGCTCGAAAAGTCAGCGGCGATCCTGAAGAACCTGATTGAGTCCCTGGGCTAGGAGACAGGTATCGCGAGCTGCTGATTGAGTTAGTCGATGCGATCACTCGTTGCCGCCGGGCACAGCGCGTGTCCGGCGGCGCAGTTCTTCTTGCGTTTCGGATTCGCCGGGGTACTGACACCCCACAGGCAATGTCGTTTGGAACACATTCGGATCGTTGCCTCCGTGTGTCCCGAGCACTTCGAGAGCCGTTCTGATCCGATCGGCCGCCTGCGGTTGCTGGATCTACCACTCTCGATTCAACCGGATCGTCTCAACGAACAGGGACAACGCGCGACGACGCGGCCCCTGCGTTGCGCGACGGCTCTAAGATTGAGCGACGAATCGCAATCCTAGGCGGATGGGTTCGATCTGACACAGAGTCTCGCCTTGGCGTGACAGCGTCCAGCAACACGCACGTTCCCTGGTGAACGGTTGACGGGTACAGCGGCCAGGGATAGAATCCACTTCGTATTCCTCGGTAGCTCAATTGGCAGAGCGCTCGGCTGTTAACCGAATGGTTGTAGGTTCGAGTCCTACCCGGGGAGCCAAGACCACGAAGCCCCTTACGAGGGGCTTTCTTCTTGGAGAAGCGCCTTCCAGGGATTGGCACTCCATCTGCCTCCGAGGACTTGGATGACGGCATTCCGGGGAAAGGCTCCGCTCAGGCACGAGCTACGCGACAACACGGTCTGTCGGTGGCAGAGGAAGTGTCGTAGGTCGCAAATCGGTAGAGAGAAAGGTAATCGTGTTTGCGTGAGGGTCGCGTCTGTCGATTGGGTGTTGCATTCATGGTGATGGATTTGACTTATCGGTAGGACTAGGCGTATAGGTGGCGTGGAATCGAAGAAGCAAACGAGGCGTCCCTGAAAAGGGCAAACCCGACGAGAGCCGGGGACGCAAAGCCGAGGATCTTGCGTGAAGATGGCCGGGCTGCCAGGGTAACTTGGTGCCCGGTTTTGCATTGGGCGCAGGCGAATAGGGGAGAGGCGAGTTGGTCTCGAAGCGAGGAGGCATTCGGAGCATGACCTAGGGCGAAAGGCAAACCTCCTGCGAAGGTGGGACGCAAAGCTACGGACCTCCAGTAGGTAGCCGGGTTGCAGGCCATAGGGAGGAGAGGTGATGGTTGTGCAACAGATCATCGAATTCTGGGGTAGGAGACTGGGGGAAGAGGTCAAAACCGGCGTTGTCGCTGTTCTCGTGGTGTTTCTGGTTGCTCTCTTTGCGTCAACGCCTTTGCTGGCCTACGAGTTGAGCAGCGTCACTGGTCAATGGACAGGTTACACGATGGCCCAGCCGTATGGGTGGGCTTCAATCAGCGGGAACAAGATTTCATGGGGATGGTGCTATCCGCAGAGCAGTTTAACGTTCGCTGGCAGTAGCAGCGTGAACTTCTCGGCCGGAGACGAATTCATTGTCGGCACATTCACACACGGAAACTGGCCGGACTGCTGGCCGAGCATTGCCTCGGCAGATCTCAAAGTGACGCTCGTTTTCGCCGACCCTCCGATCAGTCCCAATCCGTCTTTCACCTACAAGGTCTTGCACGAAGAAACACCCAACTCTCCACCATGTACCTATGGAAATCCTGGGGACGTTCCTTGCCCGGATCGCGTGAGATTCCCCGATTCCATTGTCACGGAAACCTTCCCTATCGGTGGCGTCGAGTACACACTCCAAATCACAGGATTCGTGGACAGTTTTCCTGGCGGGGACCCGGTCAGTTTCTTCATCACGCAGGAGGGGCGAAACAATACCGCCTACCTTGTCGGTCGTATCCTTGTCGCCGCTCCGGATGTAGCAATCGAGAAGTACACCAACGGCATTGATGCCGATACACCGACTGGTCCTGTTGTCGCGGTCGGCAGCGTCGTAGCTTGGACGTACGAGGTAGCCAATACAGGAACCGCTGAACTGCATAGTATCACCGTAAGCGACAGCGATCCCGGCGTGGCGGTATCGTGCCCTGCCACAACCCTCTCACCCGGAGACTCGATGACCTGCACAGCCAGCGGCATCGCTGCGGTGGGCCAATACGCAAACACAGCGACAGTCACGGGACACTATGGTTCATCGACGTATACAGACACCGATCCAAGCCACTACTTCGGGTGTACCCCGCCGACGATTACAGTACATCCCTCCGGCGAGGCGTGTGTCTGCACAGGTTCTTCGATTTCCTTCAGCGTCTCCGCAACGGGATCACCGACACTAGCCTATCAGTGGCGAAAGAATGGAACACCCATTGGCGGAGCAACGGCATCAGCCTACACGATTCCGTCGGTGTCACCTGCTGATGCGGGGATCTACGATTGCGTCGTGACCAATTCCTGTGGTTCTGTCACATCCAGCCAAGCCTTGCTAGCGCTCGACACGACTGATCCGACGCTCACGTGTCCGGGGCCGTTGACTGCGGTATGCAGCATCGACGAGCACCCGGCGTACAGCGACTACGCGGCGTTTGTCTCCGCCGGGGGGGTAGCCACCGACAACTGTGCGATCGATCCATCGTCGTTCACCCTGGTGAGTGAGCTATCGGATCAGGAGAGTTGTCCGGAGGTGGTGACCCGGACGTATCGGATTGCGGATCTGTGTGGCAACACCGACACGTGTACGCAGACGATTACGATCGACGACGACGTGCCGCCGGAGCTTGTCTGTCCGGGACCGTTGACTGCGGTATGCAGCATCGACGAGCACCCGGCGTACAGCGACTACGCGGCGTTTGTCTCCGCCGGGGGGGTAGCCACCGACAACTGTGCGATCGATCCATCGTCGTTCACCCTGGTGAGTG